>OJGD01000127.1_pt1 | contig 37322 bp, 30 predicted proteins | sample 1594571 | NCBI WGS metagenome assembly OJGD01 (sample SAMN05416771, study PRJEB24817) | seawater metagenome | isolation source: Sea water | place: Canada:Atlantic | collected 2013-11
CTGAATGCGGCTTAACCCTCTACTTTTAACTTCGGTTAGGAATGGGGGGATTACAATACTTGGTTGGGCAGTGGGGACGTCATAGAGAAGTATGCAAAGCGCCCTTTGTTATTTGCAGTATTGTTTTTTCTGGCGCATCTATCGTCGTTTTATTATGAAAAATATTGGATTGGACTGGCTAAAAGATTAACGAAAAGAAAAACGAAGGGTAGCTTAAATGAAAGTCTTTAATTTGGTGTTTTTTGGAGCAAGCAATGCTCTTTAATTACGTCATTATTTCGCCATGTCGAAATGAAGCGAATTATGTGAAAAATACATTGGATAGTGTTGTCGAGCAATCGGTATTGCCAGCTTTATGGGTGATTGTTGATGATGGCTCTACGGATGAAACACCAACTATACTCGCTGAATATGCTGAAAAGTATCCTTTTATTCGGATCGTAACTCGGGAAAACCGTGGGCACCGAAGTGTAGGACCTGGTGTTATAGAAGCATTTTATGAGGGCCTGGATACAATTGATCTCAAGCAATTTGATTTCTTGTGTAAGCTTGATCTTGATTTGATTATGCCGTCTCGATATTTCGAGACATTGATATCTAGAATGAATGATAACCCTCGCCTTGGTAATTGCAGTGGCAAGCCATATTTCATTGATAAAGCTACGGGTAAATTAATTAGTGAAGGCTGCGGTGATGAAAATGCTATTGGTGCATCAAAATTTTATCGACGTGAGTGTTTTGAAGAAATAGGTGGGTTTGTTAGACAAGTAATGTGGGATGGTATTGATGGACATCGTTGTCGACAGCTAGGGTGGATCGCTATGAGTTGGGACGAGCCAGATATTCGTTTTACTCACCTTAGGCCAATGGGTTCAAGTCAAAAAAATATTATTACCGGAAGAGTTAGACATGGTTTTGGTCAGTATTTTATGGGCACAAGTTTGCTCTATATGGCTGCATCATCAATTTTCAGGATGTTGCATCCTCCCTATTTTGTAGGTGGTTTTGCAATGTTTTGGGGTTACATAAAAAGTATGTTGCAGCGTAAGCCTCGTTTTGAAGATACAGAGTTGGTTGGCTTTATTCGCGATTATCAATGGCAGTGTTTGTTGAAAGGAAAAAAGCACGCAACACTTGAGCTAAATGAGCAGCAGGCTAAAGTGTGGGCTCTTAAACGTTAGGTTATAAATATGAAAATAGCAATTGCAGGTATAGGATATGTGGGGCTTTCTAATGCTATGCTGCTTGCGCAGCATAATGAAGTTGTTGCTTTAGATATTATTAAGGAAAAAGTTGATGTCCTTAATAATAAGAGGTCACCGATTATTGATGCGGATATTGAAGATTTTTTACAGAATAAAGTGCTTAATTTCACTGCTTCTTTAGATAAAGAGTTAGCGTATAAAAATGCAGATTATGTGATTATTGCAACGCCTACTGATTATGATGCTGAAGCTGATTATTTTAATACTCGTTCAGTTGAGCTGGTGATTTCAGATGTGTTGTCCATTAATCCGCAGGCTGTGATAGTGATCAAATCAACAGTGCCAGTTGGATACACTAAAAAAATTAGCGAGAAATTCGCGACAGGAAATATTATTTTTTCGCCTGAATTTTTAAGAGAGGGCAGAGCACTGTATGATAATTTGTACCCTTCGAGAATTATTGTAGGTGAAAAATCTGATAGGGCTCGGCAGTTCGCAAATTTGTTAGTTGAAGGCGCTGTTAAGCAGGATATTCCTGTATTGCATACTGACTCAACAGAAGCTGAGGCGGTTAAGTTGTTTTCTAATACTTATTTGGCAATGCGTGTGGCTTATTTTAATGAGCTTGATAGTTATGCTGAAATGCACGGTTTAAGTAGCAGGCAGATTATTCAAGGTGTAGGATTAGATCCACGTATTGGCAATCATTATAATAACCCGTCTTTTGGCTATGGGGGGTATTGCTTGCCAAAAGATACCAAACAGTTAAAAGCTAATTACAAAGATGTACCTAATAGCTTAATTGCGGCGATTGTTGATGCGAATAGTACGCGTAAGGATTTCATTGCAGATAGCATTGTTAGGCTTAACCCAAAGGTTGTAGGTATTTATCGTTTAGTTATGAAAAGTGGGTCTGATAATTTCCGATCTTCTGCAATACAGGGTGTGATGAAACGTATTAAAGCAAAGGGAATAGAAGTTATTGTTTATGAACCGGCTATACAAGAAAATGAGTTTTTTTTCTCCAAAGTTATATCGGATGTAAATGTATTTAAACAGCAGGCTGATGTCATTATTGCTAATCGACTAACTAATGATATTAGTGATGTGATGGATAAAGTATATACCCGTGATTTATTTGGTAGTGATTAGTATTACTAGAGTCATCTGAAGATATTTATTAGGAGTTCTTGCTGTGAAAATTGCTTATCTTGCGCCAGAAATACCGGCTTTATCAGCCACGTTTGTTTATAACGAAATTTTACAACTTGAATCGCTAGGAACAAACGTTGTTCCATTTTCTGTGCATGAACCAAGTTCTCAAATTCAAGAGCCTCGGGTTTATGATTTAGGTAAACGAACCTTATGTTTGTACTCACTATCTAAGGCAGCCGTGTTAATGAGTAATGTAAGTTTTTTGATAAAGCATCCTATTCGTTATATCAAAACACTCGGTTTACTTTGTACGGATATGTGGGAAGTTGGGCTGTTTTCAAGAACGGCGTTTGGCTTGGGGTATAGGTTTATATTTTCAGCGAGTTTAGCTGAATATTTGGTTGAGAAAAAATGTGATCATATACATGTTCATTTTGCTCATATTCCAACAGATATTGCGATGTATGCATCATCGCTGTCTTGTGTTTCTTACAGTGTTACCGCGCATGCAAATGATTTATATGAACGAGGGTGGCTGTTAGATAAAAAAGTTCAACGTTCACAGTTTTTCGCTACGATTTCAGAGTTTAATAAACGCTATTTGGCTGATAAAGGGATAAATGTAGAGAAAGTTGAAATCATTCGATGTGGGGTCGATCCCGCGCAATTTACCGAAAGAAAGGAATTAGTTAATAACAAAATACCAAAGTTGGGTGTTATTGGACGGTTGGTAGGAAAAAAAGGATTTGATACCTTAATTAAGGTGGTTGCTATCCTGAAAAATCAGGGGCAGGTCGTTGAGTTGCATATAGCAGGAGATGGTCCTTTAGAAAGTGAACTGAAGAGTCTGTCAAAGGATGTAGGGTTGACGGAGATGGATATTTCTTTTTTAGGTTCAATCCCTCATTCAGACGTTGCCGAGTTTATTAAGTCACTTGATATGTTTGTTTTGCCATGTAAACGAGATGAGAATGGAGATGTAGATGGTATTCCTGTTGTTCTAATGGAAGCAATGTTGTCAGGTATCCCCGTTATTAGCAGTAAATTATCAGGTATCCCCGAGTTGGTTATAAATAAGGAAACAGGGTTGCTCATTGAGCAAAATAATACTGAAGAGTTAGCAAGAACTATTTCATCACTTATTAATGATGATGTGATGAAAAATAAGCTTATAGGTAAGGCCGCAACTAAGGTAAGAGAAGATTTTTCGTTAATTGAAAACACTAGAAAACTTAATGCTTTGTTTCATAAATCAAGGGGTGAACCTCAGAACCTCCAGAAACTCGAAAGATAAATAGGTTCAGTAACAGAAATCAAGGGGCCCCATCCGATGGTTTCTATGGATAGGAATTAGAGTAACAACATGTATAAAGAAACAAATAAACGCTTTATCGTCAAAGGCATATCGTGGCGAGTAATTGCTACTACAACAACGATCCTCATCGTCTATTTTTTCTTCGACCGATTAGATCTTGCTATTGCCGCAGGTGCGATAGAAACGGTGTTAAAAATAGGGCTATTTTGGGCGCATGAAAGAGCCTGGTTCAAAATACGTTGGGGAAAAAAGAGAATAGAACCGTTCAACCTTTGGTTTACCGGTTTGCCGCTAAGTGGCAAAACAACCATTGCAGATAAGGTTTTTGAGGAATTAGAGAAATTACATATTCCTCTAGAACGTATCGATTCAAAAGATATTCGCGACCTAATTCCTAATATTGGTTATTCAAGAGACGATCGGAACCGCCATATGCACCGTATTGGGAACCTTATTTGTACTTTACAAAACAACTCAATTTCAACGGTGGCGTCGTTTGTATCCCCATACAAAGAGTCGCGAGGCGCTATCCGTGAAATGGTAGATAATAATATTATTGTTTACGTAAAAGCAGATGTTGTAACGTGCAAAAGCCGTGATTATAAAGGCGCTTATGCTAAAGCATTGATTGGCGAGTTTAAAAACTTCCCAGGCGTGGATGAAGTGTATGAAGAACCCGAACATGCAGAAATAGTGATTGATACAGATATGTTGAGCGTTGATGAAGCTGTTGAGATAATCGTTAAGTATGTAAAAAAGAATTACGTTAAGTAAAGGTGAACCCATGAGTAAGAATACCGTTTGGCATGAGCATCATGTTAGCCAGCAAAAGCGAGCAATATTAAAGCAACAAAAACCGTGCATCTTATGGTTTACAGGACTAAGTGGTAGCGGTAAATCAACCGTTGCAAATGCTGTTGAAAACCTATTATTTGGGCTAAATAAGCATACTTATTTATTGGACGGAGATAATGTCCGTCAAGGCTTAAATAAAGGCTTAGGCTTTAGCGAAAAAGATCGAATAGAAAACATACGCCGCGTTGGCGAAGTAGCTAATTTATTTTGTGATGCTGGCCTAGTGGTTGTTACCGCGTTTATCTCACCGTTTGAAAAGGATAGAGAGATGGTCCGTGACATGGCGATGGAAGGGCAGTTTGTAGAAGTCTTTATAGATGCCCCGTTGAGTGTTTGTGAGCAAAGAGATCCGAAAGGCTTATATAAAAAAGCCAGAGCAGGTGAGATTAAAGATTTCACGGGAATAGACTCCCCATACGAAGTGCCAAAGAAGCCAGAATTACACGTGGTTAATGATGGAATCAGTATTGAAGAAGCGGCGACACAAGTCGTTAATTACCTTAAAGAACACGCCTACATTTAATACGCTGTATAGAATAGACGTACTAGATGTAGTGGTGCTGGCGAAAAGAATCATGGGGGTCGGCTAGCTTGATTTGTCTGGTTCTTTGTTGGGCTTTGCAGGCCTAGCGCCAACCTACAAATGAAGATATTGGTAGGAACTCCAACAGAGTGTTATTAAATTATGGATGATCAAATAAAAGAGCTGCTTGTTACGAATATAAAGTCATGGATAGGTCTTGTATTATAAATGAATAGAAATAACGATTTTTTAGCAAGGAACATCTATTGCATTCTTGGCTTACCGTTTGATGCGATAGACCTCGATGGTTCTGTTGGTCGAATAAGTTCTGCGGTTGATTTATCTGCGCCTTGTTTCTTGTCGACTCCTAATCTGAATTTTGTTATCGCAACACAATCAGACACTGCTTTTTTTAACTCGGTTGTTGAGAGTGATTTAAGTGTGGCAGATGGTATGCCGTTGATTTGGGTGGCGAAGCTTTTAGGTGTCCCAATTAAAGAGCGGGTGGCGGGTTCTACGTTATTTGATGAGTTATCAAATATGCCTCGTGAGAAAAAAATAAAGGTATACTTTTTCGGAGGGCAAGAAGGGGTGGCTGAACGTGCGCATCAAAAACTGAATGAAACGAGCGAGGGGATGGTTTGTTGTGGTTTTCATGACCCTGGTTTTGTTTCTATTGATGAGATGAGTAGCTCGGCGATAATTGAAAAAAATAATACGGCTAAACCTGACTTTATTGTCGTGGCACTAGGGGCAAAAAAAGGACAGTCGTGGATTCAAAAAAATCGTGATCAGTTAAATGCATCTGTTATTAGTCATTTAGGTGCGGTGATAAATTTTGTTGCAGGAGCAATAGATAGAGCGCCTGTGGTTTGGCAGCGAATGGGGCTTGAATGGCTGTGGCGTATTAAACAAGAGCCTAACTTGTGGAAGCGCTATTTTATGGATGGCACAGCCTTTATTTATCTTTTAATAACAAAAGTCGTTCCATTGGCGATTTATGATCGTACCCTTAAAAGATCAGTGTGTTATAAAAAGCCTTGTGCTGTTGCGTGGGCAGAACCGGACAAACGCAAACGCACAGTTCTTTTAAGCGGTAGCATTAACCACCAAAATCTCAAACCGGTAAAAGAATTCTTATCGTCTATAATAGACTCTGAATGTACTGAGTTAAGCCCAAGCGCGTTATCATTAGATTTATTTGATGTTGAATATATAGATGCTGCTTTTATAGCAACGTTAATGCTTTTTCAGCGATATTTAGTAGAGCAGGGTAGAAAGCTTGAGTTGATAAATGTGCCATCGCGAATACTGCGCATATTAAACATGAATAATGTACTCGGCCGTTTTCATTTACACAACGGCCAGTAAAACTAATTAGATTACACAAGGAGAGGTTCTTGTTATTAACAAGACAAACAGGGTTGTTATTGCTTGCATTAGCGGCGACTATTTTAGCTTTTTGGAATGGTCTTTCTGAAGCGGTACTGCGGTGGGAAAACCAAGAAGAGTACAGTCATGGTTTTCTCATTCCACTGGTTACATTTTATATTCTTTGGGAGAAAAAGAACCTGATTAAGGCATCATCAGGTGCGCCATTGTGGTCGGGTGTTGGGGTGATTTTTGTTGCTTTGATTATTTTTATAATCGGTGAAATTAGCGCCCTGTTTTTACTGATTCAATACGCATTTGTTCTCGTGTTGATTGGCCTGTCACTGGTGACTATTGGTAAAGGAACTAAATACACTGCCGCTCCTATCTTATTATTGTTATTTGCTATTCCACTGCCGTATGTGATTGAGGTTTTACTGACGGCAAAGCTGCAATTAATTTCCTCATCGTTAGGGGTTAGTTTGATACGTTTTTGCCAAATCCCTGTTTTTTTAGAAGGCAATGTTATTGATTTGGGTGTCTATAAATTACAAGTGGTTGAAGCCTGTAGTGGTTTGCGTTACTTGTTTCCATTAATGAGCTTAGGTTTTATCGCCGCTTATTTTTACCAAGCTCCGTTTTGGAAGCGAGTTGTCGTCTTTTTAGCAACAATCCCTATTACCATTTTAATGAACAGTTTCCGAATCGGAGCCATTGGGGTGTTGGTGGATAATTGGGGAATATCAATGGCTGAAGGGTTTCTACATGACTTTGAAGGCTGGATAATCTTTATGGCCTGTTCGGTTCTTTTATTTGTATTGATTTGGCTGCTAGAGAAACTGACGAATAAACACGCAAAGTTAGCCTCTGTTTTTGGCATGGTGGATGTGCCGATATCAGATAACGCCCAAGATAATGCCTCGCAAAATACCAATACTAAGCCTTTATTATTGGCACTTGTGTTGCTAGTAGGTTCGGGTGTGTTGTCGCAGTTCTTAGATCAGCGAACAGAAATCTACCCAGAGCACAAGCCATTCGTAAACTTCCCAATGCAGTTAGATGAATGGGACGGAAAACATGAAAAGCTGGATGTGGCAGTTGTTGAAAAACTAGGTATGACGGATTATCTGTTAGCAAATTATGTTAATGAACAACAATCAGTGGTTAATTTTTATGTAGCGTACTACCAATCGCAGCGAAAAGGTGTATCACCACATTCGCCGCGTGTATGTATACCCGGCGGTGGTTGGGAAATTGCGGAGTTCCAACGTATTGAAGCAGCGGGCCACCCTGTGAACAGGGTGATTATCAAAAAGGGTAATGCACGGCAGCTTGTCTATTACTGGTTCCAAGGACATGGCCGTATCGTTGCAAATGAGTACATGAATAAGTGGTATTTATTTGTAGATGCGGTGGTGAAAAATAGAACAGATGGTGCATTAGTACGCCTAGTGACTAATGTGGCACCACATGAAGATATTAAAAATGCAGATGCAAAAATTCTAGAATTTATGGCTAAAGCCAAGCCACAATTAAATCAATTTATAGTCAATTAAGGAAGATTATGAACAAGCGAAAACTAATTAAGTGCTTCATTATTTCCACTATTTCAATTACAGGGCTTGTCGCTTGTGGTTCATCCGCAGACAGTGCCAGGGGCTATATAGAAAGCGGTAAAACTCTATTAGCTGATGGTAAGCCTGAAAAGGCGCGTTTGGAATTTAAAAATGCTATACAAGTGGACCCTAAAATAGCTGAGTCGTATTACCAACTTGCACTTTTGGATGAAAAGGTCAAAAACTGGAAACTAATGTTTGCAAACCTGTCTAAGGTTGAGAAATTAGATGCTAACCACCACGACGCTATGATCAAGCTTGGTCGGTTGAATTTACTATTGGGTGAATTAGAGTTAGCGCTTGAAAGAGCCAATAAAGTAATAAAGCAAGATGACAAAAAAACAATGGCTTGGCTGCTACGCTCAGGCGTAGCGCTTAAACAAAATAACTATGAATCAGCCATAAAAGACGTGAACCAAGCATTACAACTTGAAGTAAACAATATTGAGGCTCTATCGTTAAAAGCCTTCGTCTTAAACAAACAAGATAAAGCGACTGAAGCACTTGCTTTACTTTCAACTGCGTTAACAAATAACCCTGATGCTTTGCCGTTAACGATGATTAAAATTTCTATTTTTGAGCAACAAAAAAAATACTCGGAAATGGAGTCAATTTATAAGGGCTTGCAGCAAAAACACGCAGCAGCAACGTGGGTGCATGTTTCATTGGCCAAACTCTATAACGCGCAAAATCGTTATGAAGATGCAAAAGAAGTACTGCAACAATTTGTTGTTGCCCAGCCTGACATGAAAGAAGCAAAAATGTTATTGGTGTCTTTAGTGCAAACTAAAGAACCTGAGTTGGCGATTACTCTATTGGACAGCTATATAAAACTACAACCAGAGGCGTCTGATTTACGTTTTTCAAAAGCAAAACTATTGCTAACAAGTAAGCAAGTTGATGCTGCTTTGGAAGAATTACAGCAAATAGCCAGCCTACCTAATGGCGGAGAAAATGCCAGAAAAGCAAAAATAATGCTTGCAAGTTTTGACCTGCAACAAGGCGAAAAAGATGCCGCAAATGAAAAAATACAAGACATATTACAAAAAGCTCCTGAAAACGAAGCTGCATTACTGTTAAAAGCACGTATCGACATTGCCAATAACAACATCGATACAGCCGTAACCAACTTACGTGTTGTATTACGCAATAATCCCGAATCCGACCAAGCGTTGGTATTGTTAGCGCAAGCCTATATGCGAAGTGGCTCAACCGAATTGGCAGAAGATAACTTCCGCCAAGCACTGGAGGTAAACCCCGGTAATATCGTTGATGCAAAAATTTTAATGCTAGGCTTAACGTTTAAAGAAAATTGCCCTGATTTAAGAAATACCCGTGTTGTGGAAATGATTGAAGAGCTAACCAATACCTATAACGCAAAAGTTGATGTGTTTGACCCCTGGGTTGATAAGAAAGAGGCGCAGGCTGTTTATAATTTGAACTTAATAGATCAACCAGCCGCTGGGCAGTATGATGCAATGATTGTTGCGGTTTCACATGAGCAATTTAAAGAGCTGGGTATTGGAGGTGTCAAAGCGTTAGGCAAAGAAAAGCATGTTTTATATGATATTAAGTATTTGTTTCCTTCGGATGGAGTGGATGGGCGGTTGTAAATAACCTTAGAGCTTATGCCAATGTTGTTGGTGGATGGTAAATAGAAGTCTGGTGAAAAATAAAGGTATAGGAAATGGAAGACCAAAAAATTATTGGTATTATTGCTACAAACTCGGTGTCATTTATAGACGCGGTATTTGATTGCTATAAGAAGCAACAAGCAGTTGTTTTATTACGTGATACTGATGATAGCAGGATTGAAGCGACTAATGTGTCTGATGTGCTTGAACCAGCTGATACTAAAGGGTGGTTTAGAAAAAGTTTTAACTTCATTGACGATGATTCTCTTGCACAAATTTCATTCACTTCTGGTACTGAAGGTGAGCCGAAAGGTGTTTTATTAACACATCATGCTCTGTCTGATGTTAGTCAGCGCTTAAATGATGTTATGGAAATTAACTCTACTATTCGTGAGTATGTTGGTGTGCCGGCTACTTACTCATTTGGTCTTGGTCGATTCCGTGCGGTGGCGGCTGCTGGAGGAGCCTCTTATCTACCCGAACATGGCTTCAACCCTGTTGAGATAAAGCAAATGCTGATTGATGGTGAAATAAATGCGGTATCTGCCGTGCCAAGTTTATGGAGAGTATTGTTAAAAAATAAGTCAATATTTGGTGATGAGGTGCTCAATCTTAAGTGGATTGAGATTGGAAGCCAATACATGTGTCTCTCAGATAAAGAGGAGTTAAAACTCCTTTTTCCAAAAACAATTATTGTTCAGCACTATGGTTTGACGGAGGCCTCCCGAACGACGTTCCTTAGGATAGATCAGGTAGACGGAGAGGTCTTAGAGTCGGTTGGTAGGTGTTATGGCCAAACTGAGCTTAAGGTTTCTAGCTCAGGATGCATATGCATTAGAGGTCCGCATGTAGCTAAGCAGTTACTTGTTGCGGGTGAATATATTAGTAACGTAGATGAAGAAGGCTGGTTTGAAACAAGTGATCTTGGGTATATTAAAAGTGGAAGTTTATATTACCAAGGTAGGGCAGATGATTTAATTAATTGTGCTGGAGTAAAGCTTTCGCCAGACGCATTAGAGAGAGATATCAGTGATTTGCTTAACATCAAAGAGGGGTTAGCGGTTTCCCGTATAGATGATGAACTGGTTGGGAATGGTGTTTTAATTGCGTCACTTGAGAGTTTAAAGGTTAGTCAGGATGATCTTATTTCAGCAGTATTAGAAGTATTGTCTGAATACGGTGTAAATAATAAAAACATTGTGAAAACGATGGTTTTGGATAGTTTTCCTATTGGGGCAACAGGGAAAATCCGAAGAAAAGAATTAGTAGCTGCTTATAATGAACTAAGTCATGCGCCGGAGCTAAATATTGAAGCTGGTAGTGGTCAACAGGCCGACAAAAATGCTCTAACTAAGGAAGAGGAAAGAATCCTCACAATTTGGCAAAGGGTTTTAAAAGTAGATAACTTAGATATTGATGCAAACTTCTATGAATTAGGTGGTGACTCACTTACTGCAATTAGCGCACTTGTTGAAATGGAAAAAAGTGGCGTGTCTTCAGATATTTCGAAAGGAATGCTTCAAGGATTTACAATTCGAGAGATTGCAGAACGGTTAGGCTCAACAGATAGTAAAAAGGAGGCGATAAAACATAAAATAAAGTCACCCGCCCTACGGTTTAACATGACCATTAGTATGATTAGAGGGATTATGGTTATGTTTGTGATCGCTGCACATTGGTATGAAGGGGTAATGGAGCGTGTAGCGATAGAGTATTTGCCAACTGTTCAAGCTATTTTTCAACCCTTTTTTTCTATGGGTACGCCAGGATTTGCTATTATCTACGGTATTGGCGCGGGTTATTCGCTGTACCCGGTTTTTTTAGAGGAGCCAGCTCGCGTAAAAGTTATTTTGAAGAAAACCTTTTTCTTTCTCACTCTCGGTATCGTTTCTTTAGCATTAGTTCGCATCTTACATAATTATTTAGTTTTAGAGCATGTACGTTTCACCGATATTACCAATACATTCTATTCAGTGCTGATGTATTATTTGCTAATCACAGCAACACTTTACTTTTGGTTTAAGGTTATATCCTCGAGTAGACACACGGTGGCAATCAGTTTTGCTTTAGCTATTGTTATGTATTCTATGCACATTCTTGTTATTAATAATTTACCTTATTATAAAACAGAAGGCCTTATTGAGCTTTTAAAACTTTTGTTAACTGCTAAATATGCTTATTTTTTAATGCTTTCAGGAACTTTGGCAGGCGTAGGGATGGGTGTGTTGTGTAGACGTTTTCTACTAGAAAAAGAAAGTTTTAGTTCACTTTATATTGTTGGAATAGCGAGTGTATTTCTTGGGGGCATTATATCCATTCATATAGGGGGAGATGAATCATGGTTTCAGCCGGTGAATACCAATTATATTTGGCGGTGGATTACTTATTTTGGGGTCGTATTAATTTTAATTGCATCTGTAGAGTCAATGCTTCTTAGGTATAGTAGGTACGGTAAGTGGAAAAGAGGTTCAATGCAATTTCTTTCGGTTATGGGTTTGTTGGCATTCCCATTATTTGTATTACACGAAATGGTTATCCCAATGAAAGGTATTATTTTATCAATGACAGACCACGAATCATTCTCGCTATTGTTTTCAATCTCTGGTTTTTTGATTGTTACATTGATTATGTTTCGTAAAGTCTACAGATTTAGTTTTGTTCGGTGAATTATATTTTGTGGTTTATAACTTTTAAGGTTAATGATGTATAGACAGTATGTAATCATCTCCCCATGCCGTAATGAAGCAGATTTTATGAGAAACACGCTTGATAGCGTTCTGAAGCAGAGTGTATTGCCTGCACTGTGGGTGATTGTTGATGATGGTTCAATCGATCAAACGCCTGAAATCCTACGAGATTACGCTGCACGTTATCCATTTATCCAAATTATTACTCGAGAAAATCGAGGTCACCGTAGTGTTGGCCCTGGCGTCATTGAGGCTTTTTACGAAGGCTTGGAAACTGTTGACCTTAAGCAATATGATTTTTTATGTAAGCTCGATTTAGATTTAATTATGCCAGTTCGCTATTTTGAGACATTGATCGCAAAAATGAACGAGAACCCTCGTCTGGGTAATTGCAGTGGTAAGCCTTACTACATTGATAAGGTAACAGGGGCGTTTGTTAGTGAGGGCTGTGGTGATGAGAATGCCATTGGCGCTTCTAAATTTTATCGTCGTGAATGTTTTGAAGAAATTGGTGGCTTTGTAAGACAGGTTATGTGGGATGGTATTGATGGCCATAGGTGTCGGCAACTAGGTTGGATTGCGATGAGCTGGGATGAGCCGGATATTCGTTTTACCCACCTTCGGCCAATGGGATCCAGCCAGCAAAATATTATTACCGGGCGTATACGGCATGGTTTTGGCCAATATTTTATGGGCACGGGTGTGGTGTATATGTTGGCATCGGGCCTATATAGAATGACTCGGCCACCCCTAGTAATAGGGGGCTTGGCGATGATGTGGGGTTATATTAAAAGTGGCCTGACAGGTGTTCCGCGTTTTGAGGATAAAACCTTGTCTGCTTTTATTAGGCGGTATCAATGGGCCTGTTTATTAAAAGGGAAAAAGAAAGCAACGGCTGAATTGAACGACAAACAAGCAGCTGTTTGGCTTGATAGTCGATCATGAAAATTGCTTATTTAGCACCTGAGTTGCCTGCACTTTCGGCAACTTTTGTTTACAACGAAATATTGCAGCTGGAAGCCTTAGGTGTGCAAGTGGTTCCATTTACGGTGCACACTCCAAGTTCAAAGGTTAAGGAGCCTAGGGTGGAGGCTTTAGCGAAACGTACGCTTAATCTTTATGCGCAGTCTAAACTTAATGTATTAAAAGATAATTTGCTTTGCTTACTGAAAAATCCAGCATGTTATTTTAAAACGCTGATGATGGTGGGGCGTGATATGTGGCAAGTTGGGGTGTTTAGTCGTATTGGTTTAGGATTGGTTTATCGTTTCTTTTTTGCTGCCAGTTTAGCGCGCCAGTTACAAGCGAATGGTTGTGATCACCTGCACGTTCACTTTGCACATATACCGACTGATATTGCAATGTACGCGTCTTCTTTATCAGCAGTTCCTTTTAGTATTACGGCGCATGCTAATGATATATATGAGCGTGGATGGCTATTGAAAGAAAAGGTTGAACGATCGGCTTTTTTTGCGACTATTTCAGAATTTAATAAACATTACCTTGAAGGTAAAGGTGTTGATGCGAGCAAAATTCGCATTGTGCGCTGTGGTGTGGAGCCTACTCAGTTTTCTAAAAGAACGACAGTCATAGAACATAAGAAGCCAAGAGTAGGTGCTATTGGCAGACTGGTCGAGAAAAAAGGCTTTGATACTTTGATTAAAGCCGTGGCTATTTTAAAAGCGCAAGGTGAGACAATTGAACTGCAACTTGCGGGTGATGGCCCGTTGTTTCAACAATTGCAGGCTTTGGCGCTAAGCCTTGATTTAAGTCCGCAAGATATAACTTTTATGGGTGCAATTGCCCATGCTGAAGTAGCTTCATTTATTAAATCGTTAGATGCCTTTGTGTTGCCTTGCAAGCAAGATGAACAGGGTGATGTAGATGGGATACCTGTAGTATTAATGGAAGCCATGTTATCGGGGGTGCCGGTTGTTTCTACAAAATTGTCGGGTATTCCAGAGTTGGTTGTGCATAAAGAAACGGGCTTGTTGGTTTCCCCAGATAGTGAGGACCAACTAGCCGAAACAATTTTAATGTTAATAAACTCACCTGTGTTAAAAAATCAGATGATTGAATGTGCTGCCTCTAAAGTAAAACGGGATTTCTCACTTGAACACAATGCAAGTAAGTTGAAGGATATGTTTAATCGCGTTATCAATCATATTGTATAGTTTAAAATAATTGTTTGTGTCTAGGCTATATTAAGGACTGTGTGGTTTTATACGACGAGTGTTATTTAGTAAATAAAGAGCTTTTATGAGAGTGAATAATAAATTAAGCCATCGAGGGGTTAGCGTTTTGTTGGGTATAGAAAGATGATAGATCGAACCTGTTAATGAAAACGTCCAGTTCGACACATTATGCATGGGTAGATTACGCCAAAGGTATCGGTATTATTCTGGTAGTTTATGGGCATGTTGCTAGGGGTGTTTTTAATGCCGGTATAACTGAAGATGAGAAGCTTTTTAGGCTGGTTGATGCCGTTATTTATTCCTTATCATATGCCCTTGTTTTTTTTTATATCAGGCTTGTTTTTTCTCAATTCGTTAAATAAAAGAGGTGTAAAAGGGTTAGTTAGTAGCAAGTTAGGTACCATCGTATACCCTTATATTCTTTGGTCACTTATTCAAGGTGGGCTTGCATACTCATTACAAAATATCACTAATTATAAGACGACAATTAGTGATGTATTAAGCCTGTTGTGGTTACCCCAGGATCAATTCTGGTTTCTGTATGCCTTATTTGTTGTTTTTATTTTTTATGCTCTTGCCTATAGTTTGCTTCGAAATGTTATTGCTCTATTTGTTTTGTCTCTTTTGCTTTATATTTTTAAAGCTGACTTGAGTATTGGTTGGTCTGTTGCTAATGCCGCTATAAACTTTGGTATTTATTTTTGTGCGGGTATGTTGTTTTCCCATTTTAAGGCTAATGAGTTTAAGGTGAGTTATGGTTGGCTATTAGCGAGCTTGCTTGTGTTTGTCATATCTCAATTTTGCTTTCATAACCAATTTTACACCGGAGATTTGGCAAAGTTGATGATGGCTTTTGTTGGTGTTGGTATGGTGATATTGCTTTCTAAACTTCTTGATCAGCGTTTTCATTTATTGGGGTTACTAGGACGTTGCTCACTTGAGATATATTTGGTTCATGTGATTTTTGGGAGTGGCTTTAGAATTTTTATGCAATATTGCTTTAATATTGAAAACAGTGTTTTCCACTTAGTTTTGGGTACCTTGATTGGGGTTTTTATCTCGTTGTTGTTTGCTGAAGCGGTTAAGAGAATGCAGTTCAACTTTTTATTTTCTATGCCTAAACATAGTGTTCACCAAAATAAGACTTGAATGGGCCTAATATAAACATGTTAAAAAGTAGAGATACATGGGCAGTTCTAGGCTTACCATTTGATGTTGTTGATTTAAATCGTTCAGTTACCTTAATTGAAGAGGCAATAGAGCAAAACACTCATTGCTTTCTTTCTACCCCAAACCTTAACTTTGCTATAGCAGCTCAATCGGATACGGCATTTTTTAATTCAGTTGTTGATAGTAACCTAAATGTAGCCGATGGGATGCCATTGGTTTGGGTGGCCAAACTATTGGATCTACAAATAACGGAGCGAGTTGCAGGCTCAACATTATTTGATCAGTTATCAAACAAGCCACGTAAAAACAAAATAAAAGTTTTCTTTTTTGGAGGGCAAAAAGGAATAGCTGAGCAGGCACATCGACAGTTAAACACAACAAGTCTAGGTATGCTCAGTTGTGGCTTTTATGATCCAGGTTTTGTATCAATTGATCAGATGAGCAGCACAAAAATAATAAATCAAATTAATGAGGCTAATCCAGATTTTATATTAGTGGCACTTGGAGCAAAAAAAGGTCAACAATGGATACAAAATAATCGACAACAATTGACTGCCCCTGTAATTAGCCATTTAGGCGCTGTTATAAATTTTGTTGCCGGTAATGTATTGCGAGCACCTAGCTCTTGGCAGCACTTGGGCCTTGAGTGGCTTTGGCGAATTAAACAGGAACCAACCCTATGGAAACGATATTTTTTTGATGGGCTTACATTCACTTATATATTGCTCACAAAAGTTTTGCCATTAAGTGTGTATGATCGAGTATTACAACGTTATTCTTTTATTAACAAATCTTACACTTTAAGTAGGGCTAATAATTTAAAAAACCATATTGAATTAAGTGGCACATTCAAACACCCAAAACTTAAACAAGCAAAAATATTTTTATCCAATATACTTGAAACACATGGCTCTAATATAATGATGGATTTTTCCGAAGTAATGTATATTGATGCCGCCTTTATTGGTACGTTACTACTGTTTCAAAATGAGTTAAAAAAGAAAGGTAAAAGCTTAGTTTTAATTAATTTACCAAAAAGAATTAAGAAAATAATGATTTTAAACATGGTGCAAAGTCGATTTAAAATCGAGTAGTCATACCGTTATTAGAATAAATATTAAAGGTTTTAAGACATGACAAAAAAAGGAATTTTAATAGTTATATCACTGTGTATAACTGCCTGGGTCTACTGGAATGGATTATCTGAAGCTTTTTTACGCTGGGGAAAACAGGAAGAATATAGCCACGGGTACTTAATTCCTCTGGTTAGTTTGTATATTTTGTGGGAAAAAAGAGGGCTCATTTTATCAGCTGCAAGTCAGCCGTTGTGGTCAGGTGTTTGGCTAACAGTTATCGCATTGCTGTTACTTCTTATCGGAGAAGTCAGTGCTCTTTATCTGTTAATTCAATATTCATTTATCTTAGCTCTCATTGGTTTATCGTTAGTTACAATTGGTAAAGGCACTAAATACACATTAGCACCGATCTTACTGCTTTTATTCGCCATTCCATTACCATATGTCATTGAAGTATTATTAACAGCTAAATTGCAATTAATTTCTTCTTCATTAGGAGTAGACATCATTCGTTTTTGCCGAATCCCTGTTTATTTGGAAGGTAATGTAATTGATTTAGGTGTTTATAAATTACAAGTTGTTGAAGCTTGTAGTGGGTTAAGGTATTTATTTCCCTTAATGAGCTTAGGTTTCATAACAGCTTATTTTTACAAAACGTCCTTTTGGAAAAAAGCGCTAGTTTTTTTAGTTACTATTCCTATAACCATACTTATGAACAGTTTTCGTATCGGTGTGATCGGTGTTCTAGTTGATTATTGGGGTATTTCAATGGCTGAAGGTTTTTTGCATGACTTTGAGGGTTGGATTATCTTCATGGCATGCGCAATTATTTTGTTTTTATTAATTTGGACGCTTGAAAGGTTAACAAATAAAGGGGGGAGCTTGACTTCGGCATTTGCTGTTGATGAGGTACCTATTGCCTCTAACAGAAGTACCACTAACATTAGAAACTTGAGCTTTAAACCTTCTCTTGTGTTCATTCTATTGTTGATAACGACCGGTGTAGGCATACAGTTTTTGGATAAAAGGCCAGAGTTATACCCTGAGCACACTCCTTTTGTGAACTTTCCACTACAATTAGGTGAATGGAAAGGGAAGCATGAAAAACTTGACCGTAGTGTTATTAAAAAACTCGGTATGACAGACTATTTATTAGCTAACTACGAAAATACTGAGCAAACATCTTTTTTAAATTTTTATGTGGCTTATTACGAATCACAACGTAAAGGGGTTTCTCCACACTCACCTCGAGTGTGCATACCTGGGGGAGGGTGGGAAATTGCTGAATTTAAACGTATTGAAGCACTAGGGCATCCTGTCAATAGAGTTTTAATTAAAAAGGGCGATCATCGTCAACTTGTCTACTATTGGTTTCAAGGACATGGACGAATTATTGCTAATGAATACATTAATAAATGGTATTTATTTGTTGATTCAATTTTTAAAAACAGGACAGATGGCTCCTTGGTCCGAATCGTTACTAATATCAAACCAAATGAGAGCCTAAAAGAGGCAGATGCAAGAATATTAAGTTTTATGGCTGAGTCAGAACCTCAGCTTAATAAGTTTATTTAGAATTAGGTGAAATAATGAGTAAATTAAAATTTGTAATCGTTCTTATGGTTGCCATGGTAAGCGTTTCTGCTTGTGGGCCAGCAAAAGACAGTGCTGCTGCCTATATTGAAAGTGGTCAGGAGTTATTAGCTGATGGAAAAATAGATAAGGCTAGGGTAGAGTTTAAAAATGCACTACAAATTGAGCCTAAATCAGCGGAAGCTCATTACCAACTAGCACTTTTAGATGAAAACGCTAAAAATTGGAAATCAATGTTTGCTCGCCTAACAAGAGTTGAAGCATTAGATCCTAAACACTATGAGGCAATATTAAAGCTTGGTCAACTCTATGTGATGAGCGGAGATACTACATTAGCTTTAGAACAAGCGAATAAGGTATTTAAAGATACCCCTAAAAACACTGGGGCTTTAATTCTCAAATCGAGCGCATTATTCAAGCAAGATAAATATGTTGAATCCTTGACTGAAGTTAATAAAGCCCTCTCTATTGAACCTTCAAATATTGAAGCATCTTCATTAAAAGCAGTTGTGCTAAATAAGCTAGGCAAACCACAAGAAGCCTTAGCAATATTAACAAAAACAATAAAACTAAAACCGGATGACCTGTCACTGAATATTTTAAAATTAACAATTTTAGAACAACAACAGAAATACAATGAAATGGAGTACCTTTATGAACAGCTAATCGCTAAAAACCCAACTCAAAAATGGATCTATATTTCATTAGTTCAATTATTTGACAAGCAAGGTAAATATTTAGAGGCCAAAGAAACTCTAGAGGCTTTGGTTGCCTCACAACCAAACACCGATGAAACTAAATTATTTCTAGTATCTTATATACAAGATAAAGAGCCCAATAAAGCTTTGGCTCTCTTGAATGACTATATTACATCAGATAACGAGAGTTTTGAGCTTCGTTTTTCTAAAGTAGATTTATTGCTTTATTTAAATAAAAAAGATGAAGCTATTGTAGAACTTAAAAAAATAACTGAGCTTGATAATGAAACAGGTCAATACGCTAATAAAGCAAATGTCATGTTAGCTTATTTTGACTTGCAGAATAATCAACAAAAAGCAGCTCTTAATAAGATCAATAGCGTACTTGAAAACTCACCCGAGAATGAAAATGCGTTATTGACATTAGCTAAAATTGAACTAAATAATAATAACTTTGACCCTGCAATCACACATTTACGCGTCATATTAAGAAACAACCCTGAGTCTGAGGAAACATTAGTATTATTAGCACAAGCCTATTTAAATAGTGATTCAGAAGAACTAGCAGAAGATAGTTTTCGCCAAACATTAACAATCAATCCAAGTAATAAAGCAGCTGCTTTATTTGTAAGTAAAAAGTTAATCGAATCTAATGATTTAGAGCGGGCAGAACTTGTACTAACGAAGGCATTAAACGCGAAACCTGAAGATGATGACTTATTGGATACATTAGCCCAAACTAAATTATTGAAAAAAGATTGGCTTGGTACGGAAACAATTGCAAACAAATGGCTAGAAGACAATGAGAATTCTGTAAAAGGGCTTTATTTATCCGCCCGCTTGCTTCAAGCACAAGAAAAACATTTAGATGCAATAGAAGCCTACAAAAAAGTACTAGAAAAAACCCCTGAATTCATTCCTGCCCTTCAGGGATTGGCTTTTAGCTCAATAGAGATTAACCAAAAAAATGAATTATTAACATTCTTAGACAGTTTTATTGAATCAAACCCAAGACAAGTAGCTGCCTATGCGATTCAAGCAAATATTTATAAACGTGACAAACAGTTTGATGAGGCTGCAACGGTATTAAATAAAGGATTAAAAACTGAAGCTCAATGGTTACAAGGATATAGTGCATTGGCATCAATATATATACTTCAACAGCAGATAGATAAAGCGGTTAATGTTTATAAAACAGGCTTAAATCTTGCCCCTGACAATAATGAGCTTTCAATACGTTTGGCTTCACTGTATGAACAAAATAATGAATTTTCCAAAGCAAAAGCGTTATATGAAGAAGTTTTAGAGCGTGACTCCAATATTGAACCGGCGATTAACAACTTGGCAAGTTTATTAACAGATCAATTCCGTTCAGAAGAAAACTTGAACATAGCCAGTACCATGACAGAGGCTTTTAAAGATTCGAAACAACCGCATTACTTAGATACTTATGCTTGGGTTCTAGTTCAGCAAGAACAATTAAATATTGCTCAACCTGTTTTAGAACGCGTTGTTTCTTTGTCACCAAATGTTGCTGTATTTAATTATCATTTGGGTGTGCTTTATGCCAAACAAAAAGCATGGGAAGATGCAAGAACGCACCTTGAAGTTGCTTTAGGTCTTGCGCATGAAGAGCGAGATCAACTCATGATTCAAAAAATAAAAGACTTGTTATCAAGCATAGAATAAAACTGATGTCGTATCAAAAATTAAATTGCTTACAAAGAAATGACAAAGTTTTCACTTTTTAAACAGCATAATATTTGGTTACCAAGTTGGTGGGTAGTTTTATTATTATTTTTGGTGAGTTCATTTGTGGTATTTTTTTGCCTAAAAAATTTGGCTTTTTACTTAGCAACAACAACACCAAAGCATGGGCACTACCTAGTTATTGAAGGTTGGATAAATAATGCCAGCTTAGACCAAGGATTAAATATATTTCGTAACAGCTCAAATGAATACCAATATATTATTGTGACCGGTGGCCCTGACATTCGGGATGGCAGTAATCCTCCTAAAACTTATGCTGAATTGTCAGCAAAATATTTGCTGTCAAAAGGTGTCTCAAAACAGAAAATTATTGTCATTTCTAGCCCTGCATCAGCTCAAGCCAGAACTTACTTAAGCGCTGTTATGGTACGTGATTGGTTTATAGACGAAAACATTAATAATCCAAATATTGATGTTTTTACAGAAAGTGTACATGCTAGAAGAACTCGTTTTCTGTATAACCTTGCCTTTCGTGCCTCTAACGATATTGGAGTGCATGCATCAACGCCTTCAAGTTATTCTTTATCGACTTGGTGGAAATCAAGTGAGGGTGTCAAATCAGTCATTACTGAATTACTTGGTTTGATTTGGGCAACATATATTTTTGATTCTGCAGAATATCATTCCCCTGAGGAAAAGTGGGGCATGATATAACTGGAACTGTGATTACAAAATACCGTACCTTATTCATCAATTGAATAAGTTGTAATACAGAAAGTCTTGCATTTTGACAGCTGTTATTTAAAAAAATTTAATTAAATAATTCCCTAGATATTCATTATTATTGTTCCCATCTATTCATCACCAAAGCTACTGGGAATAACTATATTCATAATATTTGAGGTATTACTAACTTTAATAGAACTAGCATATAAAATGTACTATTAACATTTTTCTAACTTTAAAATTTAACTTCTTAATAGCCTCATTCGTTAAAACTTCAGCAAAATGCTATTCCAGTAAGCGGTACTCTAAATCTTTATTCATCAGATCAATTCCATTATATTTTTTTATACTTATCTTTCTAGCTCTATTCATTACAATGTAAACTATATACACCAATGTACTAACATTAAGTTTTTCTTCTCCTATTCTTCTTTAAATTATCATTTATCACATTAATAAAATACTAGGGATTGTCAATGAAAGGAATTGTACTTGCTGGAGGTAGCGGAACACGCTTATACCCCATAACTCGAGGTGTATCTAAACAACTAGTACCTCTTTACGATAAACCGATGATTTATTATCCATTGTCAGTTTTACTACTCGCGGGCATTACAGAAATTCTAATTATTACCACCCCTGAAGACCAACCGAGTTTTCAACGTTTATTAGGTGATGGGGTAGAGTTAGGTGTTTGCTTTGAATATGTTGTTCAACCTTCACCTGATGGTCTGGCTCAAGCGTTTATCTTGGGTGAGAGCTTTATTGGTGATGATGATGTCTGCCTGGTTCTCGGTGATAATATTTATCATGGCCACGATTTAACGCGTATGCTTGCCAATGCTGTCGCCAATGTGACTGAGCAAAACTGTGCGACGGTATTTGGTTATCGTGTTGCTGACCCTGAACGTTATGGTGTTGTCGAGTTTGATATACAAGGTAAGGTCATCAATTTAGTTGAGAAACCGAAAAAGCCTAAAAGTAACTATGCGGTCACCGGTCTATATTTTTACCCAAACGATGTAATAGAAAAAGCGAAAGCAGTAGAGCCCTCGAATCGGGGCGAGCTTGAAATCACATCGGTGAACCAGCTGTACTTAGACGAAGGACGCTTAAAGGTTGAATTAATGGGGAGGGGTTACGCTTGGTTAGATACCGGCACCCATGAAAGCTTACTAGAAGCCGCCCAATTCATTGAAATTATCGAGAAGCGACAAGGTTTGAAAATAGCTTGTTTGGAAGAAATTGCTTTTGAACAAGGCTATATTAATAAGCAGCAGCTTATAACATTGGCCCAGCCATTGGCGAAGAATCAGTATGGCCAATACCTACTACGTTGTGCGGAAGAGGCAAGTGATTAATGAAATTTGTTAAGCAATGTATCCCCGATATAATCGTTATTGAACCGAGTTTACATGGTGACACACGTGGTTATTTCATGGAAACGTTTCGGCAGGATCTGTTTGAAGCCGCGGTTGGGCACACCGTTAATTTTGTACAAGATAATGAATCCAAATCGTCTGAAGGTGTATTAAGAGGTTTGCACTTTCAATTAGCTCCACACGCACAAAGCAAATTAGTACGAGTAATTGAGGGTAGCGTACTGGATGTAGCTGTAGATATTCGTATAGGAAGCCCTAACTTTGGAAGATATGTAACTGTTGAGTTAACAGCTGAGAATAACAAACAATTGTTTATACCACGCGGCTTTGCTCATGGTTTTGTTGTGTTAAGTGAAACCGCGACATTTTCTTACAAAGTCGATAATTATTACTCACCAGAGTCTGACCGAGGGATAGCCTTTGATGATCCGCTGTTAAACATCAATTGGCGATTATCAAATGAGCAATTGGTGTTGTCTGATAAAGACACCAAGCAACCAAATTTAACACAGTTGCCTGAATGCTTTAATTACTCAACAAACTATTATGCCTAAGACAATTCTCGTCACCGGCGGAAGCGGTCAGTTGGGGCGGTCAATACGCGTTTTAGTTAAAAATGACTCAAACTTTCAGTATTTATTCCCGGATCGCGAACAATTAGATTTAAGTAACTCTGCAAGTATTGATGCTTTTTTTAAAGCAAATACTGTTGACCTAATTATTAATTGTGCAGCTCATACAGCGGTTGATAAGGCTGAATCTGAACCTGAATTAGCGGATCAAATTAACCATCTCGCCGTTAAGAAGTTAGCTAAAATCGCATCCGAGCATCAGGCAAAGTTAATCCACATTTCAACTGATTATGTGTTCGCCGGTGAAAACTTTAAACCGTATGTTGAAAACGATAAAGTTGCACCTAAAGGTGTATACGGTTTGAGCAAATTGAAGGGTGAACAAGCCATTGGATTACTCATGCCGACGAATGCAGTAATTATTCGCACAAGCTGGGTGTATTCCGAATTTGGCAATAACTTCGTTAAAACAATGCTCAAACTGGGTAAACAACGTAACGAATTAAACGTCATATACGATCAAGTTGGTACGCCAACCTATGCAGGTGATTTGGCGAATACAATTCTTCAGCTGGTTAGGTCCAATAAGTTTAACCAATCTGATTTTCAGACGGCTATCTATCACTACAGTAATGAAGGCATTTGCAGTTGGTATGACTTTGCCATCACCATATTTGAGTTAAGTGGTATTGATTGCCATGTGCACGCTATTGAAAGCAAAGATTACCCAACGCCTGCAAAGCGTCCACATTATAGTGTGCTGAATAAAGCTAAAATAAAACAAACATACGGGGTAACTATTCCCTATTGGAAAGAGGCTCTGCAACGCTGTTTGTCAGCCTTACAGGAAATTAGTTTATGAAAACAATCTTGGTGACCGGTGGTGCCGGTTTTATTGGTTCAGCGGTTATTCGACATTTAATTAACGACACAGATTTTAATGTTATCAATGTTGATAAATTAACCTACGCAGGAAATTTGGAGTCGTTGAATTCGGTAAGTAATAACAACCGTTATACTTTTGAACAGGTTGATATTTGTGATGCGCTTGAGATCCGACGTGTTTTTAAGCAGCACCAACCAGATATCGTGATGCATCTTGCAGCAGAGTCGCACGTTGATCGCTCAATTGACGGACCAGGTGAGTTTATTCAAACAAACATTGTAGGCACCTACAATTTATTGGAGCAAGCAAGGCATTATTGGACAGCCTTAGAGCAGAGCAAAAAAACAGGGTTCCGTTTTCACCATATTTCAACAGATGAAGTGTATGGTGACCTAGAAGGTACTGATGATTTGTTCACCGAAGAAACACCTTACGCACCGAGTTCTCCGTATTCAGCAAGCAAAGCGAGCTCAGATCATTTGGTAAGGGCATGGCAACGCACGTTTGAGTTTCCAGCCCTTATTACCAATTGCTCAAATAATTACGGTCCTTATCACTTTCCTGAAAAATTAATTCCATTGGTCATTTTGAATGCTTTGGCTGGCAAACCGTTACCAGTTTATGGCAAAGGGAATCAGATTCGAGATTGGTTATATGTTGATGATCATGCCCGTGCGTTAGTTTTAGTGGCTACAAAAGGTGTGTTAAATGAAACATATAATATTGGTGGCCATAACGAAATGCAGAATATAGACGTTGTGCTAAACATATGTGACCTACTTGAGGAGTTAGCACCAAATAAACCAACTAATGTTGGCTCCTACAAAGACCTCATTACATATGTAACTGACAGGGCAGGGCACGATATACGTTATGCAATTGATGCAAGCAAAATTCAAAATGAATTAGGTTGGACCCCTCAAGAAACGTTTAAAAGTGGGCTGCGTAAAACGGTTCAGTGGTATTTAAATAACCAAACTTGGTGCAATCATGTCTTAGATGGTAGTTATAAATTACCATTAGCAAATAAGTAAGCAGGTCCGCTAAAGCTCATGTTTCCTTAGCATTAGCGTATAAAATTATCGGGCACTGTTAAACGTTAAAAGGTCAGACCTGTATTATCTCTTACGATATTGATACACTCGCAATATCTATTTTCTACTAATACGCTTACTAACCATTGTAATGTTTAATACCTCCCTAGGACGATAGATTGTCTTTCATGCCCAAAAAACGTGGTGTACTTATAGCGTTTAGCGCTATAGTTTTCTTATTCCTTCTCTCATACATCGCGTTACCTTGGCTTGTACAAACAGCACTGACATCTTCATTAAGCAAGTACGACATTGAAGTTACAAACATTCAGTTCGATCGCCCATCGTGGAAACAACTTTCTTCACGCTCATTGCAGTTAAAGTCATTATCATTAAGATTTGAAGAGCAGGTAGACGTTGATATAGCAAATACATTCATCAACTTTAATACACCTTCCGCATACTTGGTTTTGGTTAACATCGACTCTATTGATATACGGATAAATAAACCTTCTTCGAATAACACTGTTACTGACATTAATTTATTTGATGTTTTGCCAAGTGCTTTAATCGATGATCTACCTCAAGTGCGTCTGCTTGTTAACTCGTTAACGGTCCATCAACCTCATTTAGAACTGAAGGCGTTCAGTATTGATTTATCAAATGAATTATTAACCGTCCAAACCATATTAGGTGACGGTTTTTTTAACAAAGGTTCCAAAGTATTTAAGCAGTTAATCGACACCAATATTTTATTAAAAATAAATGCACAAAATGAACTTGAATTAAACATATCAGATACCGCCGCTAATCCATTACTAGCGTTGAGCCTTAAGTTAACAAAACAAGGTGATCTACTGAAAGGGGACGTGCAGCTTAACAGTGAATTAAATGCTTTCGAGTGGCCAACAATTAATGGTAGTGCGATAAGTGTTAATAGCAATCAATTGGTCAGTAGCAACCAATTGGTCAGTAGCAACCAATTCACATTACCTGCCACACAACGGTTCTCTATAGATGAGATTACACAACTTACCGGCGTTACTAAGATACAAAATACCAGTCATTTTTCTAACCAACACACAGCAGCAACGACTAAAGTCACCACCGACACAACGCTAAGGTTTTCATTAGACAAAGGAAAATTTCGTTTAACGCTCGTAGACCCTAAACAACCTATTGTAGAAATAAACGGCTATCTAAAACGTTTCCTTATGCCCGATAACAACTACAAAATGATGGATGAAATGGGCACTTTGCTTGCCAATCTAAAGGAGCCTCTCACCATCGAGTATGATCTATTGGCTGATTTGAATAACCCTTTCTCAATTATAGATGGCAGCTTTACCCTAGAATACATTGAAAAGAACAAAAAGCTGATCGATGTACAGTTTTCTAACATGGAGGTTATTACCCCAGAAAACAGTCACAGAAGCCATTATCAGTTTCAGCTCAAAGGTAATCTACACCTTGCTAATATTTATCGTCCACTCGATATAGAAAACCTCTTTATTAGCAAACTAAGAGGTGAGGTTAACAGCCGAGTAAGCATTCAAGATCATCACTTGATGATTCAGCCATTGTCGAAAAATCGTTTTGAAATACATTCTTTACGTTTTAATGAATACAAAGCCAAAACACTTTTCGTAAACATTCCAAACCAAACGCTTTCTATTAATTTAAACACGCAAGATGTTTCCGCTATGAAATTTGCATTAGGTGGTCAAAACCTTGATAGCAATCAATTAAACATTAAAAAATGGGGGCTTACAGCAAACGCAAGCCTCCAGCAGCATAAGATGAGTATTCGTTCTTCAATTGACGCAATGAATCTGGCGTTGTTAGATCAGACATACTATATCCCACCCATGATTATTAAAAACCAACTCTGGTTTAAAGACTTAAGTGCAACTAAAGCATCGCTTAAACTCGCCAATATTTGTAACGACCCCATCCTTTTCGCAAACTGGCAACCTAAAAACAGTACAGAGCATTTAATTGATATCCATTGGCAGCAGACTTTTTCAACACATAAGACATTCAGAAAATGGCTTAACACACCAATACTTCCATTTGACATGACTGGAGGGAGCTTTGCGGGAGACGCGGTTATTGAATTAAACAAGGGTGAAACTGAATTTAAGCAATTCAAGGTCTCATTACACGAAGCTCAAGGCGTTTATCAGACAGGTACATTTAAAGGGGTTCAGCTTCAGTTAAGTTCACCCTCGCAACAATTGGGGTCATATAAAACACAACAGGCGGTTACGTTTGACTCTTTTTATGCTGAACTTAACAGCCACATTAATGAATTAAATATGGGTATAAAGGCAAACAATATCGATCTTAATGGCTTACTTTATAATCAACTAAACGAGTGGCATTTTAAAACCCCGTTAAGCAAAGCGACCGTTTTTTCAGGTTTAGTAGAAATTCAAAATGAAGACATTAATTTTAACGATGCTATACAACTGGAGTTGATCGTAGATCGCTTGGATTTATCTGAATTGGTCAGAACGCAAAACATGGATGGCTTATATGCCAGTGGCAAATTATCAGGACGTATTCCTGTGCACTATATAAACGGGCAATTCAACGTATCGGATGGCCATATGAATAGCATCGATGGCGGGAAAATACGTTACACCACACCTTTAAGCCAAAGCACAAATATAAATGATCAACTCAAATTAACCTTCGATGTACTGGAAGACTTTAACTACACAACGTTAAACAGCAAAATAATTTACGATGATGATACGCTATTGTTTAAATCTGCTATTTCTGGGCGTAATCCAACTGTTGCCAATGGCCGTTTAATCAACTTAAACTTAAATACTGAAGTCGGCTTAAAAGGGGCTCTTGAAACAATGCGCATTCAATCAGGTATTGATTTAAACATAGAAGCGTTTATACGCTCTAAAATAAAGCATTCAAATAATCAATATTATTGCCAATAAAAACATGAGGTTTTGTATGAAAAAAATAGCCCCCATCGCATATATAACATGTATTGGCTTGTTGCTAAGCTCGATATTTGGATGCACGCCAACCGTCAAAGTAGAAGCGTCAGACAAGCCCATTACAATCAATTTAAATGTAAAGATTGAACACGAAATTCGAGTCAAGGTTGATAAAGAGCTAGACTCCATACTGTCTGAAGATTCAGGCTTATTTTAAGAGGAACGATGATGAAATACGTACAAATTTTATTAACTGTTTTTATGCTCACACTATCAACAGTTTCTTTAGCCATTGATCTACATAGTGCAAAAGATCAAGGTTTAGTAGGAGAAACGCCGAACGGGTATTTAGCCAGCCCCGTTAGTGCTCCATCAGCTGACATTAAAGCACTCATCAGTGATATTAATGCCAAACGGAAACAAAAATATGCCCAAGTTGCAGCAAAAGTTGCTAAGCCATTAAGCGTCGTTGAACAACTGGCAGGGAAAAAAGCTATTGAAAAAACAAGCAAAGGGCATTTTATTCAATTTCCAGATGGCCAATGGGTCAAAAAGTAACGACAAACGCTTATCCCTTTAACTTTGAAACTATTTTGCTTTTAGCATTAAGCGCTTGTACATGCCTAAGTAATTAAAATTTATTGGCATCAATTTCTGCAGTGACAGGCATAACATATTAGCGAATACTACGGAGTAGTATCTGTCTACACTGTACGCTGCTGAGCAAGAAGTTAAATTAAATACTGTGTTATATTAGGCTCCAGTAAATACTCGGAATTCACTTCTTTATTCATTTTTTTATGCTCTAACCAGCACAAAAATAGCGTGATACCATAATGGACACGGCTATACCTAAACTTTCAATCTACTTTGTCGGTGACGTTTGTGAGCACACTGTTTTATCCCATCCAACTTCTTCGTTCTACAACAAGCTTTATTTACACCTTATTTCTATTAAGTGTTTTGTTTATTAGCGGTTGTAGCACAATACCACCGATCGATAAAAAGGAACCAGTAATAACTGCACCGGTATGCCCTGTGTGTAAACCAACGACTTGCCCTAAAGTTGCTGAACCCATAAAAAAAGTAGCTAAAAAAACAAGAGGGGAGTTAAATCTACCCGTGATAGGAGGCGTTGAAAATGTTGTTGTTGAGCCTCTAAATTTAAAATTTGAAGCACGTATAGATACCGGAGCAAAATCCACCTCGATACATGCAGAAAACATCCAGCTCATTGAACGTGAAGGCAAGCGCTTTGTGCGCTTTTCATTATACGATAGTAAAACCAAATCACTCGTTGAGGTAGAACGTCGTTTTCGTAGGCGAGTAATTATCAAACAGCAAGATGGGAATAATGAAATGCGATACGTCGTCACATTATGGTTAACTCTCGGCAAGAATAAAGATGAGGTTGAAGTGAACTTGACCGACCGATCTGCCTTTGACTATCAGCTATTAGTTGGGCGTAATTTATTAACTGACCGAGCTATAGTTGATGTTAGTTTACGTCATACCTTAAGGCCTTAAAACTTGTCATCTACACATAAAATCACCATCATCGCGCTATTTATGATCCTACTCGGTCTTGGCTTGACCTTGTACAAAAATATAGTGTTAGGGTTCCCGCTTTTACCGGGTATTAGAGAAGATGTTTGGACAATAGAGTCCAAAATAAACCTTAAACCCCTACATGAAGGGCCTGTTCAAATAGCGCTAACCTTACCTGAAGAAGATGCTGGTTGGGTGTCTTTAGACGACCACTTTGCCTCATCTGGCTTTAATTTTTCAGTGACTGAACAAAACGGTCATAGACGAGCACATTGGACACGTGAAACAATGGAGCGGGCTACGACCTTGTTTTATAAAAAACAAGTTTATCGTATGCGAGACAGGGCGCTCACAGACCGAGTTGTCCCTAATATTGAGCAGCCTATTTTAACCACCACGAATGAAGAGGTGATGGAAAAAGTGGTCGAATCCTTAAAGACAAAATCGACAACGCCCGCAGAGTTTTCCGCTTTATTATTCGACAGTATCAACCTGCCGCAACCCGACCCAGACATGAGCTTTCTTTTGTCGAGCTATGGTGGCGTACATCTAGATGTGGTTATGGATGTTCTAGCTTATGCCAACATTCCAGCACAACTCATTAAAGGCATCTTCTTGGAAGATGGTCGACGTCGACAACGTATCAGCAGCCTTGTTGAAATAGTCGCTGGCGACCGCTGGTTAATTTTTGACCCTACAACAGGTGCTGAAGGGCTGCCGGATAACTTTTTTGTTTGGCAACACGGTTCCACCTCAATATTAGACGTCATTGGAGGGCGCAACTCGTCCATTGAGTTTGCGTTAGTAAAAAACACATTACCTCTTAAATCCATCCTTTTCATGGAAGGGCATCTTGAAGAACAACCCTTATTAGATTTTTCAATTTATGCTCTACCTGTAGAGCAACAAGGTATTTTTAAGGGCTTATTACTGATACCAGTAGGTGCTTTAATCATCGTTTTGCTGCGAATACTGGTTGGCTTAAAAACATCTGGCACCTTTATGCCTATTCTGATTTCACTCGCCTTTATTCAAACCTCACTCTTAGTGGGATTGGGTATTTTCCTTACCGTGGTCGGCTTCGGCTTATGGATACGCTATTATTTGTCTTACCTCAATTTATTATTAGTAGCACGAATAACCGCTGTGGTCATCGTAGTTATTCTATTAATGGCAGGTTTAAGTGTTATTAGTTATAAACTTGGCTTTCACCAAGCTTTAACAATCACCTTTTTCCCAACCATTATTCTTGCTTGGACTATCGAAAGAATGTCACTTGTATGGGAAGAAGAGGGCGCGCACGAAGTCTTAGTACAAGGAGGCGGGAGCCTATTAGCGGCCATTTTGGTTTACTTAACCATGTCAATGTCGATGGTAGAGCACCTTACCTTTAATTTCCCCGAGTTAATGATCAGCCTACTGGGCATTGTTTTATTATTAGGTAAATACACAGGTTATCGCTTGTTTGAACTGTATCGTTTTCGTGCTTTCGGCCACACTGAATGAAGTGGGTATCGCCTAAAAAACTAAGGGAACTTGGCATCCTTGGTATGAACAGCCGAAACATTGATTATATCGGCCGTTCAAATGACAGGCGTCTTTTTCCATTAGTAGATGACAAGCTAAAAACTAAAAGACTCGCTGAAAAATTTGGCATGTCTGTGCCTCGACTTTTTGCTGTTATTAATAATCAACATGACATACAAACATTAGAAAACCAACTTAGTGGGCGAGACCAGTTTGTTATTAAACCAGCGCAGGGCAGTGGTGGAAAAGGCATTTTAGTCATAGCCGAACGTGTAGACGATCAATACATCAAATCCAGTGGCCCCTCGCTTAAACTAAGGGACTTAAAACATCATGCCACCAATATATTAAGCGGTTTGTATAGTTTGGGTGGCCGCCCCGATGTTGTCATGATCGAAGATATGATTGTTTTCGACCCTATTTTTTCACCGTACAGCTATGAAGGCGTTCCAGACATAAGAGTTATCGTTTATAAAGGATACCCTGTTATGGCCATGCTTCGTTGCTCAACCCATGCATCAGATGGCAAAGCGAACTTACACCAAGGTGCCGTCGGGGTAGGGCTTGATATAAACACAGGAAAAAGCCTTTTCGCAGTGCAAAATAATATTAAAATTGAAAAGCACCCAGACACTGGGTTTAGCTTTGATCAGCTAGTAATTCCTAACTGGGACCATATTTTACAGCTCGCCTCTCATTGTTATGAAATGGTCGGCTTGGGTTACTTTGGCGCTGATATTGTATTGGATAAAAATAAAGGCCCTATGATCTTAGAACTCAATGCTCGCCCAGGCCTCGCTATTCAGGTTGCAAACCAAACCGGTTTAACCAAACGACTTCAACATATCGATCAACATATATTAGCTATGACACATGACGTTGAGGCGCGCATCGCGCTAGCAAAACAATGGTTTGCTAACTCCCTACGCAACGCCTAACCCTGTACTATATATTTAAAAACAACAGGTAATGACATTGAAGCACCCAGCAAATAACTAATATGTAACCATTACAGAGTTTAAATAAATGGTAGAACCCGAAAAAAAAATCATACAAAGAGAGAAGTTAATACAAGCAGGGCAAATGCATTTAGTGCATTGGTTAATTGTATTGCTTTCTATTGTACTAACTTTTACAGCTTGGCAATTTTCTAGGTTGCAACTTAATCAAAAACTTGAAACTAAATTTCATCGTAATGCAGAGCAAGTTGTTAACTCAGTAAAAGAAAGAATGAAGCTTTATGAAAATGCACTTTGGAGCAGTGTCGCATTCATTGATGCAGTTGACACACCGATTACCTACAGAACATGGCTATCTTATTCACGGAGTCTTAAAATAGACGCTACCTATCCTGGCATTAATGGGATTGGTGTTGTTTATAATATCCAACCACCTCAACTGGATAGTTATCTACTAAAACAGCGAGAACTTAGGCCACATTTCACCATACACCCTAAGCATCATGAATCTGAATATTGGCCCATTACCTATATTGAACCCGCATTACCGAATCAAAAAGCGATAGGCCTCGATATGGCTTTTGAGAAGAATCGCTATGTATCCATTCAAAAAGCACGTGATTCAGGGCAGGCGCAGTTAACAGGACCAATTACCCTAGTACAAGACGCAAAAAAAACGCCCGGGTTTTTATTCTACACACCCTTTTATGAAAATGGTGCTAAGCCAGACAACCTTGAATCACGAAGAGCGTTAATTGAGGGTGTGACGTACGCCCCGTTCATTATGAAAAACCTTATGCAAGGCACCTTGGCTGAAAAATATAGGCATGTCAGTATTCAAATACATGATAACGGACAATTGTTATTTGACGATCATGCTGATAGAAACCTCGATGATGTAGATCAGGATCCGCTGTTTAGCAAAGAAGAACATGTCGAGTTATATGGCCGAGTATGGACTTTTTCAATTCAATCAAATTTGGCCTTTAGGAATGAATTTTCGTCAAACCAATCCGCATTCATCTTAATTGGCGGCTTAGTAATCGATGCCTTATTACTTACACTCTTTTTATTATTAACTAAAGCTAATCGCGAAGCACTAGCCTATGCCGATAAAACAACTCAAGCCCTAAAAGAAAAAACAATTAATTTAGAAAAATCAAATAGTGATTTAGAACAGTTCTCATATGTTGCCTCACATGACCTTAAATCGCCTCTCAATGCGATCACAAACCTCGTAGAATGGATAACTGAAGACTGCCAAGATATTATTCCTGACGAATCAAAAAAGCACTTGGCGTTATTAACTCAGCGTAGTGGCCGTATGATGAGGTTACTGGATGACCTTCTTGAATACTCACGTATTAATCGCAATAAATTTAAAAATGAGCCTGTAAACTTAAAAGATATCAGCACAGATGTGTTTTCAATGCAGGATAAGACAGAGGGATTTACATTATCTGCGCCAGATGTAGAAATAACTATCCCTAAAACACCCTTAGAAATAGTACTCAGAAACTTGATTTCAAATGCAATAAAACATCATGAAAGTAAAAGTGGTGCTATTAATGTCTTGTATGAAAGCAATCCAGATTACCATATTATTATCGTTGAGGATGATGGCCCGGGCATTCCATTAGAATTACATGAAAAAGCACTGGAAATGTTTCAAACATTAAAGCCGAGAGATAAAGTGGAAGGTAGCGGTATGGGATTAGCGATGATTAAACGAATTGTCGAACATTACAAAGGCAAGATATTAATTACTTCTGATGGTAAACACGGAACAAAGATATCTATTTATTGGCCACTATCAAATTCATAAATATTGACATTATGGAAGGATAAACTATGAAGACTAACTCAAAAGACGTAACCTTATTATTAGTTGAAGATGATGATATCGATGCCATGACAATTGAGCGGGGCTTTCTTAAACAACGCATCGCCAACCCAATCGTTAGAGCTTACGATGGTATAGAGGCATTAGAGTTATTAAGAAGCAATAAAGTATCTCGCCCATTGATCATCTTACTTGATTTACAAATGCCACGAATGGGCGGTATTGAATTCTTAAAACAGTTACGAGCTGATGAGGCCTTGTCTGATTTAGTAGTTTTTGTATTAACAACCTCTAAATCTGAAGAAGATATGTTATCAAGCTACAAACAACATATCGCAGGATATTTTATAAAAGGCGATTCAGGCGAAAAGTTTTTAGACATTGTGAATGTTTTAGATAGTTATTGGAAAATTGTCCAATTACCTAAATGAAAGACAATAAAACCAAATAATATAAAACATAGCAACTACACTGATTTTAATAGCTGGTTAACTTTGGAAAGCGTGTCAAGATATGAATATACTAATAGTTGATGATGATATTGTTGACAGAGAGCTTATTACAAGGACTTTAAGGCGCAGCAATATAACCAGTGACATTACGGGTGTAGAGTCAGTAGATGAAGCACTTGAACAACTAAAAAAAATGGAATTTGATGCCGTTTTACTCGATTATAACTTACCAAAACGTAATGGTATTGAGTTATTAGTTGAGCTAAGAAACGCCCATGAACGACATGACGTCGCAGTTATAATGATGAGCACGTCAAAAGACGACGAGCTAGCGCTTAACTGTATTAACGCAGGCGCGCAAGATTTCCTTGTGAAAACTGAAATAAACGTTTTTCGATTACAAAGAGCCATTGTTAATTCACATGCGAGAGCTGATCTAGAAAAACGTCTCTATCAAAGCTATCAACACACTAAAGAACTTGCAGAACAAGATAGTTTAACTGGCATATCCAGCCGCTATCATTTTGATGAATCTTTGAGTAATGATTTAAAAAGTAACGAAAGAAATAAAACAACGCTCGCGTTATTATTAATTGACCTCGACCATTTCAAATACGTTAACGATAATTATGGACATGACATTGGTGACAGCTTATTAATAGAAGTAGTCAACCGAATACATCATTGCTTAAGAGGAAATGAATTATTTGCTCGTCTTGGTGGTGACGAATTTGCAATAACCTTAACCAATATAAACTCAGCTAATAATGCCACACATGTGGCACAACGTATTATAGATGCATTAAGTGAGCCATTTACGATTGATAATCACATCATCACTTCAGCAGCGAGTATTGGTATTTCCATTTCTCCAGATGATAGCGTTAACCCAAAAGAACTATTTAAATACGCTGATATAGCAATGTATAAAGCTAAAAGCAAAGGGCGTAATCAATTTTCGTTTTTCGAAGAAGCAATGCAAGTAGAGTTTTTATCGAATTTTCATATTGAAAATCAGTTAAAAGAAGCGCTTAAAAATAAACATTTTAACCTGCATTACCAACCTGTTATGGATCCAAAGACTCAACAGTTAACAGGGGTAGAAGCATTAATTCGCTGGGAAGTCGATGGTGTAGCAATAAGCCCAGATAAGTTTATACCTATTGCTGAAAAATCTAGGTTAATTTTAGATATTGGTCAATGGGTGATTGAACAAGCGATAAAACGATTAAGTGATTTAAATCTAAACCATTCGCAATCAATTACTATGGCTATTAACTTATCAGCCGTACAGTTAACAAATGACAGTGTAATCGACGTCATTCACGACTGTATAAAACAATATAATGTCGATGCCAATTTAATTGAATTTGAAATAACAGAAACAGCCTTAATTGTTGAACCAGAAAAAACGGTGAAAATAATACAAGCAATCAGTGATTTAGGTTGCAAAATATCACTGGATGACTTTGGTACTGGCTTTTCTTCATTGTCGCACTTACATAGCTTTCCTATTGATATTGTAAAAATAGACAAATCTTTAATGCCTAGTTATTTCTCAACAGAAAAAGTGAAAAAATTATTATCAGGTTTAATTGTCATGCTTAAATCTTTAAAGCTTCAAATTGTTGCCGAAGGTGTTGAAACACAGGATGATTTAGATTTATGTATAAATTTAGGCGTTGATAAAGTTCAAGGCTACTTTTTTGATAAAGCACTGCCAGTTGATGTGTTTGAACGGAAATATTTACAACTAAATAACAAAAAAGTGCTGTAAAACTTTATACCCTCCTTAATTTTAGAAATCCCTCTGTGGATATGGGAATTAAAGTAACGCCAAAAACGTTCAATCGCGCCTGCTTGTTTCTTCAAGGTATTATTAAGCTGTTTGATTCTTATGGTTGGATAATGCAGAAAGGTATTGGGAACTCTAATCAAGCTGCCTTTGTATTTGAGGGTGAGCGATTAAGCTTTGAATTGAAAGAACCCGTAACGCAAGTCCCTGCTGAGATTACTAATCTCAAGAGAAAAGACGGATATTTATGGCCTACAAAAGAATACGCCCCTTCAGGTTTGCTTGAGTTCACTATAAGCGGTATGTATTTGACTGGGTTACAAGCATGTTGGAAAGATACTACAAAAGAAAGGCTTGAAAATAGACTGCCGAGTATTGTGCAAGGGTTTAGGCAGGCTTTCGAATATAAGAAGCTTGAAACCATTAAAAGAAAAGCCAGGGATCTCGCATGGAAGCAGAAAGCAAAGATAAATCAGGAGTTGTTACGTTTAAAGGAAATCTAAGAAGCCCGGCGCAATCATTTATTCAAACTGGCTCAGGCATTTGATCAGGCAAAATCAATACGTAACCTAGTGTTGGCCCTGCGAAATCAAGTAACACTGAAGCAGGCTTTGATCATTGGTTAGATTGGGCTGAGAAGATAGCTAACCAAATTCATCCAATTGAAAAACAAGCAGAAATTTTGTCCCGTTGTCACCATATAGAAACAGCGGAAAAATAGCGCTGGCAGTAATGTTCTCTTAGTTACTGACATGAACTTAATAACCTATTACGATGTGTAATCCCCCCAATAAATAACCGGAGTTTTAAGTAGAAAATTCTTATAATGAAA
>OJGD01000141.1_pt1 | contig 33239 bp, 34 predicted proteins | sample 1594571 | NCBI WGS metagenome assembly OJGD01 (sample SAMN05416771, study PRJEB24817) | seawater metagenome | isolation source: Sea water | place: Canada:Atlantic | collected 2013-11
ATCTACACTAGATCGCTCGTCGGCAGCGTCAGATGTGTATAAGAGACAGCTCTGAAAGACACGATCAGACACATATTTTTTCTTTCTTGGTCACCATCAGCCAAGAAAAAACTAGAACACATCATGTGTTCCGCTGATAAAGAAACGGCAAAAGAGTTTGTTTACAGTGGCGCAGATGTAAAAGAGTTCGCTACTTGCGAGCATGGGAGGAAACAAGTTGAAGAGCAGTATCAAATTGCTAAAAGACTTGGTGTAGATAGAACGCCGACTTTTATTGTTAATGGCACACGAATGGCCGGACTGAAAGCGGATCAATTTAAACAACTTTTGAAGGTAAAAACATTATGAATACTAATGTAGAAAATTTCGCAAAAACTAAAAAAATCGCTGCCCTTATAGCTCTATGTACTGTCGCTATTGCAGCACCTCAAGTTATTGCTATAACAGCCCCAACAGCGCCTTATAATACGATGGGTGGCCAAGCTTATGACATTATCTTTAATAAAGGTTATGACTCAGGTATTGGTTTCGTTATCGCGGGTGCTATGGGTCTTTGGGGCTTCATGCAGTTAAAAAGTAACTGGAAAGAAACGGCTGGTTATGGTGCCGGTGCAACAGGGGTAGCATTATTGCCCGGCATTGTTACTACCCTTGGTTTTACTTTTTAAGGATTAGTTATGGAATATGGCCTATCAAATCACCTTCATAAACCTGCTCTACTAGTGCTTTTCGAAGTACAAGAGTGGGGTTTAATAGGGGTATTTTACACCTTTTCACTGTTAGCTGGTGGGTGGTGGTGGTTACTATTTTTGGTAGGCCCAGCTATTTCTATCACTTACTTTCGTAAACAAGAAAGAGGCAACTTAGAACACCTTCAGGTTGCTGTAGGACTCAAAGAAATCAAAGGATATCCCCCTTTTACAGCAACGGAATTTGAGGAATAACCATGGCTAATGAGTCTAAATTAAAACCATTCATTCAGAACACATCTAATGTTTTTGGTCAGAATAGGCTGTTAAAAATATTATTGTGTGTAATGACTATATGTGTCTGGTTGATATATGTATCTGTGCAAGATTTTAAAAATCATCAACAAACAATAGTTATTCCAGGGGGTCAAAGACCGCCATATGAAATACGCAACTATGAAGCTAATGATACTTATATTTTTGATATGGCAAATTATATAACTCATTTAGCAGGTAATGCTTCACCTAGTAACGTTGAATCACGCCTTAATATATTGCTTGGATTGTTCCATGAGTCTAGTTATCCAAGATATCAAACACATTTTAAAAAGTTAGCTAAAGAAATAAAGAGATTTAAGAATATAAGCCATATTTCTGAGCTTGCTTACCCTGATCCTCTTTTTGTTAGAGAGAATCAACTAAGAATAAGAATAAATAAATCTAAAATAGTAGGCAGTACTATTAAACCTTCAGTAGTGAATTATCTCATTGTTGATTATCGCATTATTGATGGAAGATTTTGGATTATGAATATGAAAGAAATGAATCAAACCGAATATAATGAGGTTTTACGTGATGAAAAATAAAATAGTATCGATCATATTGTTGTCTAGTGTTTGTATATCAGCACACGCAACAAACAATGTTGTTTATCCAGAAACAACCAAAACAATTAAACTTTCAAATGAAAACCCTAACCGAATTCATTGCACTGAAGGCAATGTAAATGATATGGCGTTTCCAGAAGATTATCCTTTAACTGCTAGAGCTAAAGATCAAAATTTATATATTTCATATCAAAAGCTTCAGCAGGGTGATGGTTCCATTGAAAAATTGACTGAAAGTCATACCCTTCATATTGTATGTGATGGCCAAGTTTATACGATGGTAGTTAATCCTATAAAAGGGCAAGGGCGTACGATTCGCTTAGGTGATCCTACAGCCAAACAATTAAAAAATAACGCAAAAATTATGCGTGAAAAAAGTGAAGATGAGATTATTGCAGATCTCATTTTTGCAGCATATCACAACGACCTTCCACCGAATTACACTGTAAGTCAAAGTAAGAATAGATTGTCCTCTGTTGTAGCAGGATTAACCTTTGATGAGATCAGAAAAATATCTCTTAATGGGATAGGGATATCTCTAAAAGAGTACATCGTTACAGGTGTACCAGGCTCATTAGTCCCACACCAATTGATAATAGAACAAGGTAGGTTTTTTAGTGAAACCCTTCGAGGTGTATCTATCAAACCGGAACGATTACCAGAAAATGGTAAAGCGCGCCTATTTATTTTGGAGGCAAAATTATGAGCGATAATGATGATGTATTAGATACTAAACCCAAAGCTACTGCGGCCCAAAAAAAGAAGATGTTCCTTATTCTGGCCATCATTGTTGTAGGTGGTTTTTTTTACATTATGTTTCAAGCAACGGGACAAGGTGGACCTAAAGAAGCCGTTAAGGAAATACCTATTAAGTTAGGTGTTAACAACTTAAGTGATGATGAATTTGAAAAGTTTACAAAGACCGTTGAATCACTACAGGATACTATTAAAACTCAAGGTGATGAATTAAATGATTTAAAGCGCCAATCAAGTTTAAGTGATAAAGATCAAGAAAATGCTTTAAAAAATTTAAGTAAATTGATGGAAGCTGATAAAGAGCTAATCAATAACAACAAAGCAAGTCCTCTAAGTAATAATCCTGTGATACCTCCACCTATTGAGAGGTACCCACAAGCACAATCTACTTATGTACCTCAATCTGGATTTCAACCACCTCCGTTATCGCAAAAATTAGCAGAGCCCTCAACTATTGGAGGTGTTGGTTTTATGGAGTTCAGCCCTGTATCCAAAAAAAAAGACTCATTTCAGACGGAAGAATATTACCTACCTCCGAGTTTTTTCAGCGCGAAACTCCTAACAGGAATTGATGCTCAAACAAGCAAAGAAGGCGCAGAAGAACCAAAACAAATAATGTTTATGGTTGATGCTCCTGCAGTTTTACCTAATCACATTAGAGAAGATTTATCAGGTTGTTTTGTGATGGCAAATGCAAATGGTGATTTAGGTACTGAAAGAATAGAAGTTATTGTGGTTAACATCAGTTGTGTTAGTTCAGATGGCAATGCTGTTATTGATCAGCCTGTCTTAGGTTTTGTTAATGACATGGATGGTAAAAGAGATATGGCAGGAACTGTTGTATCTAAAGAGGGCAGTAAGTTGGCCTGGCTTTTTGGTGCAACTATTGTAAGTGCAATTGGTGTGGAAACATCATTATCTGGTGTAGATCAAAACCAAACAGCGTTAGGTACAGTTAATTCATTTGATCCATCAAAGTCTTTACAAAGAAGTTTAGGTGGGGGCATTAAAGATACATCAGATGAATATAAAACAATCATTCTTGATTATATTCGTCAATCTGCACCGGTTGTTGAAGTTGGACCAATGAAAGATGTCACTGTCGTCATACAGGAAGGTGTTTGGTTGAAAATAAAATCAAGACAAAAACAAAAAGGCCCACAATTATGAAAATTATAAATAATCTAAAATTTGTTGCAGTTCTATGTATATCTTTATTATCTGGATGTACCGCTCTTATACCTTATGAAGATGAGTTTTCATGTAAGCGTCCTAATAATATGGGGAAATGTATAAGCACTGAGGATGCATATAAAGAATTAACAACGGGTGAAAACATCGCTCCATATGCTAAACCAGCATCAGAAAAAGATGATGATGATATTAACGAAAATAAACAAAATACCATCAATATAAACAATGAACCCAATAGTGGTTATAAGCAATATCTCGATGCAAATTATAAAGAAACCGCTAATTTACTTAAAGGTGGCATAACACCAATATTATCTTCGGGTGACACAATAAAAATTGTATTAGTTCCAAATAGAGTAACTGAGCGCATGCTACTTTCAGAACGAACTATGTACATCATAATAAAAGAACCAGAATTTATCATGGGAGATTATTTGCTTAAAAAACATATCCCTACTACTTCACTTTTTGGAGAATAAAATATGTTTACCCAATATACAGATAGAGCACTTAAAGCACTTATGGGTGATGGAGGTATAACAAGCACTGAGATATTGGGTTTATCACAAAGAGAAAGATTAAGTGAATTTCTACCATATTTAACGTATTCAGAAGAAAAACAAACCTTTGCTAACATTGATAATACTGAAGGGTACATGTGGGAATGTGTCCCTACATATTTTCAAACAGAGCAAAAAATAAAGCGCTTAGAAAAAATGCTTCAAAACAAACTCCCAAGGGACACTGTTTGGTCATTTCATATGTATGGTGATAATCATATCAAGCCTATGTTAGATGCAAATATAAATGGGATTAAACGTGAAGGGAGGTTACTTAAAAAAAGTGCTCAAGAATATGCTTCACATTTGATAAAAGGAACTGAAGGTATGTCGGCAACGTCTGATATACCGGTAAGGAATTTTAGAGTATTTATAACCCTTAAATCTGAAACATCACTTGAAAGTAATCAAGTAATTGCCGTTGAAGAAGGTCTTAAGTCAGCTGGATTATCTCCAAGAAGATGTAGTGATGGTGATTTAGCAAGATTACTAAGAAGATTGTTTAACAATAGTGCAAACAAGGATGTTTCTAAAAGTGTTTCGCGTTCAAAACCTATTAGAAAACAACTTATAGATCCAGGCACTGAAATAAATTTCCCTAAAAATGGCAAGGTCAGAATTGGAGACGTTCATGCTCGATGTCTTACCCCTCATATAGTGCCATCTAAAACCAATACGATTAGAGAAAATAAATTGTTGGGTGGTTTTATGGGCATTGAAGATGATGGTAATCAGTTGCTTTCACCGTTTCTTTACACTTGTGTAGTTACTTACATGGGTGTTCAAGAAGAGTTTGATAATAAAGCCAAAATAATGAATGGTCAGAATTTGGTAGGCAAAAATGCAAAAGAGTTACAAAAGCGCCTAGTCGAATATAGATGGATTAATGATCTGCCTGAAGATTCCATTAAATGTAGAGTTCATCAAACTCTATGGATATTTGAAACCTCTGAAAACAACTTAGATCTGAGTGTAAATAGAGCTAAACGTATTGCTTCAGATGAAGATTATACATTAAGAGAAGAGGGTAGACTGTCAGCTACAATGTTTATTATGTCGATGCCATTTGGATATTATAACGTCCGTGGTAATGCCGAAATAATAGATAGATATAGTATTTTACCAGCTTCATCTATCGCAGCTATATTACCACTTCAAGCTGATTATTCTGGATCTGTCAGAATAATAGATGATGAAAAAGTTACCAACAAACCTGTACTCTGCTTAGTTGGAAGAAAAGGACAGATACAAGGGTACAATGTTTATGACAAACGCTCAAATAATCATAATTTTATTATTACTGCCGGTTCTGGTGCAGGTAAAAGTTTTAAGTTAAATAAATTTGTTAATGATTATTATGCCTCTGGAAGTTTGGTTAGACTTATAGATTTAGGTTATTCCTTTGAAAAAAGTTGCCGCATTAATAAAGGCCGATTTTTAGATATTGGTAAAGAAAAAATGTGTATTAACCCTTTTTTCTCTATGGCAAAAGATGCAGAGGATTCAGAAAGAGATTTAATATCATGCTCCATTGTTATGTCAGAAATGATTAATAGCTTTACTGGTGCCCCACTTTCAGAAATAGAATTTTCATTATTAAAAAGTGCAGCTCGCTTCACCAACAAGGTTGGCAATATTGAGAAAGGCATTGATAGCACACGAGATTATCTAGAAAACATAGAAACACATGCCAAAGGGGAAAGAATACTAGAAGTTAAAAGTGCTGTTGAGAGCGCAAAAGTGATGGCATATAACCTGAGAGACTTTACTTCAAAAGGGGTATATGGGCGCTTTTTTAACGGTATAAGTAATTTTAATATCAAAGATGATGAGTTTGTTGTAGTTGAGCTGCAACAATTAAAAGAAGAAAAAGAGCTGTTCCCCGTTATTATAATGCAAGTTATCAATTCAGTAACACAAGATTTATATCTTGGAGACAGGAGCTACCAGCGCTTTTGTTTATTTGAGGAAGTTGCCCAATATCTTCGAAAGCAAGGCCATAAAGATTTAGGCCGTTTAGCTATGATTATCGAAGAGGGATATCGACGCGCGAGAAAGCACAATGGTAGTTTTGGTGCCGTTCTTCAATCAATTCTTGATTTAGAGTTATTTGGAGATATTGGACAAGTTATTAAATCAAATGCGGCTTATAAGTTTTTCTTAGAATCAGAAGATTATGTCGCCGCTTCAGAACGAGGGTTAATTCCTCATAAAGGAATTGCTTTAGATATTCTTGATAGTGTTCGAAATCAAAAACCCCGTTATTCTGAATGTATGGTTGAAACACCTTTTGGTTTTGGTGTAGGAAGATTAATTGTTGATCCGTGGAATTATCAAGTTAATACCTCAGATGGTGAAGAAACACAGAAATATTATGAAATGATCAAGAATGGACTCTTACCGGAAGAAGCAATTAGTAGACTTTCAGGTATACCTTTATGATTAGACTTTTTTTAATTATTTTAATGTTGGTACCGTTCTTTAGCGCATCAGAAGAAAATACAACAGCTGAAGATATGCAAAATAGAGCTAATTCTATAGGTTCCTCAATAGGAAGTGTAATTAATAGAAAAGGAGTAATTCAAACCCAACAAGCTATGATGGGTGATGGTCAAATATCAACACTTAATGGTACAACCAACTTTTCTAGCCAAGCTAGTTGTGGATCGGATGCCCATTATCTCGATGTAAGTGGCACTTTTAGTGTGTCTGGTCTGAATGTTTCAATTAATGCAGATACAAATCTAGATGGTAATATGGATTCCAACCATTCAGTAAATAATATTAATGGTCTTTGTGCTAATGGCTATTTTAAATGTGCTAATCCTTCAACAGCTACGGCATGTGAATATTTTGAGTGGGTTGGTAGCCCATTAGGTGATGTTAATAGGGTTACTGCATCAGGAATTGAAAATTTATATAATTGTCAATGTATTGATGCTAGTTGTAATCCAAACAGTGCCACAATTATAGATCGCCACCTTGAAATAGTAGGTGGTGGCATGATCCAAAGTTATCAAAAACAAAATCCATACTTTGCTGTAAGTGATATAAAAAAAGTTGGATCTTCTTTGCAATTTCACGGTCGAGTTAGCACAGCTTGTAGCGCAATAGCTCCTGATCCAAATCTATCCACCTACTTCGATAATCCTGCATCCCAAGCTTCTGCAGCATCAAATGAACAGAATACAAATCACTATTTTAATGTAGTTTCATCTTCAACGGCTCAAGCGGATTCATCAGTCAATGCTTCATGTTCGATCATAAGAAACATTGAATTAAAGGAAGTTTTTCAAGAAGATATCATTGATTATGTTGGCCACAATGATTCCGTAGTATCTAGTTGTGGTAGTGGATGTATAAATGTCACTCTTGGTAGTCCGGTCAACAATCATTATGTAGCATCAGATGGGTGTGATTATTTTAACGCATTTGCTGAGTTTAATGTTTTACGACCAGAGCTAATTAATAGTGTTACATTTTTAGGTACTAAATATGATGATAAGTTACATATAGATGTTAATGATCACACAATTTTGTCAGAAAAAGGTTTTTTAAAAACTCAACCTGAACCATCCTCATGTGAATTAAATGATAATCATACATATAGTGGGCCACCACTTGATATGACTTCACATTTCCAAACAGCCGGTATAAAAAGAATTAACTCAACTATTGCTGTTGGTGGTTGGGGAAATCAACTGACTCGTTTTCGTATTAGGTATAAAGAGTCTGACGTAACAACTATTGGTATCTGGGGTGCAAGCCAAGGTAAAAACAATTTAACGTGCAATTTTGATTTAACTACTGGTATCAATATCTGTAATAGTGATGGTGTTGTTACAAAATCCCACATGGATAATTCAATAGATTATGAAAGTGCTTGTGCTAGTGGTACTTCAACAATTAATTTAAATGTTTCCGGATCTTTTTTGCCAGATCAAATATGGCCAGGTGCTATAACTGGAATTATGGATAACACTGTTGACTATTCTTATGTTGCCCCAACTTGTGAAAATTTACTCAAAGGTTCTTTTTCAGTCACCGATACAACCAATTCACCAAGCACCCATGAGTGGTTAGGTCGCTATTTGAGGTTAGAAATTGAGAATAAGGAATGTATTACTACGCAAACAATAACGGATAGCTGCCAAGTTCTGGATTTAAATGAATGTTCAATTAAAAACCATCATATTGATGGATTAACAATTATTGATAATTATTCTCCGACTGGGAATATTAGCTCACCTAACACAGAGATTTTTACTGAGGGAAATTGTTCTATTACCTTAACTGAAGATTTCTTTATTCAAAATAAAACATATACATGTCCTTCCGCGCCTCCTACATATAGTGTTGATACTAGTCATTTAGTTGAACCTTCAATATTAGGTGATGATATTAAAATCACCACAAGTAATCCAAATCCAGCCGATCCTACCTTAGCAAGTTCTTTCATTATGCCTATACCTGAAATGCCTCAAGACCAACCTTGTGCTTTTGAATGTAAAGTCAAAAGAACGACAACAAGGAACGCGGTTAATACCGCAGGCAATGAAACAAATGAAAGGAATACAGATTTAACTACAGAAATTTTCACTCGCCCATGTGAGCAAAGTGTGTGCCCTATCGAAGGTAACGAGGTCATTATTCAACCGTGTGGTTGTATTAATGATTTTGCACAAGTAGCCGCATCTTTAGAAGTCATGAAAATGGCAGGAAAGGATATTAGCTGTGTTATACCGTAAATTAATATATGTATTACTGTTTGTTAGCTCATATTCATATTCAAGCGACATTTGTTTATATGATGCGAATATAAATGGTGTTTTTTCAGGTGCAGATGAAGTGCGTGAATGTGAAAAAGGGTACACCTCTTTAGGGGTGGAAGTTGAAACATGCCCTAATGGACGCGCGGAATGTTCAATGATAGCGGGTAATCCTATCTGTCCAATAGATCCCAGTTATACGTGTAGTCAAACTAATGTTGATAGTGCATTTACATGTGCAAGTCTACCACCAAGAGCTGTAACACCATCAGATCTTAAAATTGAAAATGATTCAAATGGTAATCCAATATTGGTTAACACAATAGGTAGAGAGGTTTGTCCTGGTCCTACAAACACCGAAGTTTGCCCTGAACCTGAACCTTGCAAATTTGAATGTACATTATTACAAGATGGTGAGCCTGATTGTGAATTGGTATGCCCACCTGAAGTCCCATGTGAACAGCCGGAACCAGAACCTTTTTCTTATTCATGCCCAAGTAACATTTCAAATACTTGTACGCTTGATCAATCGGATTCAGAATATAAATGTAATGTAGGACCTACAGACATTCCAGATCCCTGTAGGTTGGAGTTCGATCAACTAGATAATCCAGTGATTGTTTGTGATGAACGCAGAGCTACATGCCAATTAGAAGAAGGCGAGTTTGCTTGTCCGTTTAATTCATCAGCTTCAGCTTGTACCCGACCTGATAGTAATTCACCTTATACTTGTCATGTTGAAGAACAAACATGTTTAGCAACAACAGGAAACACTATCGTCAATCCTGTCGACTTCCCACCTTTTCCTACCGAAACCAAAGCAGAGACTATGCCAGATGGTGGCACCTGTGAAGGTGAAATTAGAATATTTAATGGCGAACCTTTTTCTTGTAATTTAGCCGGTGTACGTAGCCGTTGGGATAATTGTTGTAATAACGGCAATAACATCATAGATGAAGCATTGGATAATTATTTTGATGGTGTTGTTACGATGGCCGAAGGAGTATTAGATTTTTCGGGAGCTGAATTTATTATAGATATAGTCAGTTTATATATGGCTGGATTACCTGCATATCATCTTACAGAGGCATTAGTTCAGATAGGAAATTATTTTCTAACACCTTGTGCAGATGATTCATTAACATCTTCAATGATAGCCACAGGTAGGTGTGTAACCGTTGGTACTAGGTGTGTTGAAAGTTTATTTGGGACATGTTTGCAAGAAAAACAGATTGAATGTTGCTTCGCAAGTAAGCTCGCAAGAATTATTAATCAGCAAGCAAGACCGCAATTAAGTTTAGATTTTGGTACGCCTGAAGATCCAGATTGCAGAGGGCTTTCACCAGAAGAATTTCAAAGCATCGATTTTAGCCAAATAGATCTATCAGAATATATAGATGATATACAGGTGAAATCACAAGAAACAATAGATTCTGAAATTGGTATTTCAGTAGCAGATGATCTAATCAGAATTCAAGGTGGAGGTTAACGTGAAAAAACTCATATTATTAGTTGTTAGTTTACTGTCTGTGCTAGCTGTATCAGCTACAGAAATTACCATTGGTCGCACTTGGGAAATAGTTGAACCTGATCCTATAAAAGAAGCACAAAAAAGAGCAAAGGCTGTGTCACCGGAAAAACTTAAACCAAAAAATAGTTTTCGCTCACGTTTAGCAGCAAAAGGGATCTTTAGAACTATAACACCCAAAAATCGCAAGTTTACGCCTATTCATACATTAGAACGCCAGATAGTAGATAAAGATGGGCTCATATTATATCCAGTCGGCTTTAAGTTTAACCCTATTAAGTTTATGAGACGCTTTGAAAGCAGAATAGTTATCATTGATCAGGAGGATGCAATGGTAGTTAAGGCTTTTTTAAAGCCTTCAGATATTGTAATTGTAAATAAAGGAGATCTAGCAGAAACATCAAAAATACTTAACCGACGAACAACTATGCTAGATATTCTTACCGCTGAATCAATGAATATACAGCGAATTCCAGTTGTAGTAACCGTTGATTATGAAAATTTATATTATAAATTAGAAGAATTTTTGCCTGAACAAGGAATATTGTTATGAAAAAAATAATAGCTGTTTGTCTATTTATGTTTTCTTTAAATGCTAATGCAATTTGTCCTACAGGTACAACTCTTGATTTTATCACTAAAGTAAACTGGAGCTGCATGTTTCCAATTACAATTGGTGGATTAACATTGTTTGGAAATAGTGATGATAATGATTCAGGACAAGGAAGCCCTGTTTGTGAGTGTTTTAGTGAAGGTTCATTTAAATTCGGTTTGAAGATTGGCTTTTGGGAACCTGCTAGAATTATCGATACCGTTAAAGATTCATATTGCATGATGCCGTTAGGTATGGATTTAGGTATAAATCAACCATTTATTCAAGATGGATCTCACACAAATAATAAAAATAAATCAACATCCGCACAAACACATTATTACATGTACCCTGTACTGGCCATCCTAGATATGTATTACGACCTTCCTTGCTTAAATTATGATGATGGTGCAGAAGTTGACATAGCGCTGGTTAGTGAAGTTCTTCCTTTTTGGCAAAATGATATGTTATCTATGATTGTAAACCCTGAAGCGGTTCTATTTGCTAATCCTGCAGCACAACTCGCGTGTATGGCTGATGCAGTAGCCGCCACTGCAGGACGCCCATTAGATCCATTATATTGGTGCCTTGGCTCTTGGGGGTCTATGTTCCCTTTATCAGGAACTGTTTCATCTGGCGATATGATTGAAGCACATGCTTTATTGGCTATGCGAACGGTTCAATTAATGGCTAGATCAGGCGCATTAAAAGAATATTCAGATAGTGGGTGTTCTCAAAGATATACACCTGTAATTACAAAATCTAAATACAAAATGCACATGGTTTCACCTAGTAGAAGTACCTGTTTTAAGCCAGGAGCTTCGGTTCTTCATTGGGGTAATGCTCTCTCCTTTAGTGATAATCACGCCTGGATGCTATTTAGAAAAGTGAACTGTTGTGGCTATTAATAATATAGAGATTCTGTATTTAAAAACATCTAGATTTCATAGAAGATAAAAGGGTGATGTGTAATGAAGCATGAAGAACAATACGGAGCGGTAAGTATTCCAAATATTAACCGAGTTATGAGCAAAAAAAAACAAGCTCGTAAGTTAATACGTTATCTCATTAGTATTGTTAAGCCTGCTGAAACTAGATCTGGAATTGCTAAACAAGGTCATACAGCATTAGCAAAATTTAAAAATCATTTTCCTGAATTGGTACCGTATATATAAGTGTGATTACTTAGTGGTCCATTTAATATAATTTGTGTCTTCATTGCCTTTATTTTCAGTCTACACTTTTTTCAATAAAAACTTTTAGTTCTATATGATCGTTAATTAAGCACACCTCAAAAAACACTTTAAAAAATACAAACTAAATTGAGTGCATTAACATACACGCATGATTAATTTTAATTTTAAAAATATAAATTTATTAATAATAAATACTTTTTTAAATTATACCTACTAAAATCACAGCCTTATTAAATAGAAGAATTAATAATAAAAAACACTTTATATTAAAAGTTACAAGAAGAAAATTTAGGACTTGCCAACAATAACCCTTTCAACTAAAGTGTGTATGATGTAATACACACTTTAGTTGAAAGGGGTAATGTATTATTTATAAAAAAACCCATTTTTTAGCTATGCCTTCATATATAAAGGTGAAATATTTTGGTTTTCAAAGTCATAAAACAAACACTATTCTTAATTTGCTTTTATTATATTCCAACAGTATTTTCTGAGAATATTACACAAGAAATTAAAGATAAGGTCAGTGAATTAAAAACTCTTAAGGGAGTAGATAAGGTCTCTTTAGTTGATGAGGCTATTCAACGTTCTTCAACGCAAGATATATCCCGCGTAAATGAAATTATAAATTCAAAAAGCTATCAAGATCGCTTAAATAAATATCATGGCAACGTAAAACAAGTTCTTGGTTTAGAGCCTCTTACTGATATAGCGCCAGTTTCTGCAGAAGAAACCAATATCATTGGTGACAGGCTTGTTTTATTTGTTAGTTCCTCAATGCCAATTCATGTACTTCGTAATTATGTCAATGATGTTGATAAAGTTGGTGGAGTGATGATCTTTAAAGGAACTATAGGAGGAATAGATTCTTTCATACCCACGGTGAATTTCTTACGGCAGCTTTTAGCGAAAGATCCAAACTGTACAGCCGCGAGTTGTGACATGAGACAAGTTAATATTTCTATAGATCCAGACAGATTTTCACATCATGGAATAAAAAGGGTCCCAGCACTAATTTTTGAAGAGAACATGAAAATCCAAGCATATTGTAAAGAAGGAGATAAAGGGCCTAAAGCTGAAATAATTGCTTATGGTGATGCCTCCTTAGCAGGGTTAACAAACGTAATATTTCAACACACACAAGACCTTTCAATTAAAGCTCTATTGAATTCATTAAGAGGTATCAAATGAACATTGTTACTCAAGAAAAATTAGCTGTAACGCCACTTAAAAAGACACCCTGGTTTGCCCTCCCTATTATTGCTTTTTGTATTGGTTTAGTTGCATACACGTTATCGAATATTCAAATTGTTATGACTGACTCAATTGAGGCAACCATAGTTTGGCCATCTGATAGAACCCCAAAATTAGGTGATTTTGTAACATTTAAATTAACAAATAAAGTAATACCTACTCCCGATCATACCGTTCAGGTTACAAAAATATTAAGTTGCAACGAAAGACAAGAGTTACAAAAAAATGAAGGTAAATGGACCTGTGATGGTCGGTTTATTGGCAACAGTCGGGATAAGGCCATAAACGGCGATCAATTAGAGCAATTTTCTTTCAATGGATATGTACCTAAAGGAAAGGCGTTTCTAACCGGTACACATAAAAATAGTTTTGATAGTCGTTACTGGGGCTTTGTTGATATTAATTCGCTAACTACGGTAGATAAGGTGATCTGATCATGAAATTTATATTATTCCTTTTAATCACGTCCTTCATAGCACCGACTTTTGCATCTTCAGATTATAATGATTATCGAAAAGGTAGATTTTGGGGGAAACCTATCATTAATAATGAAGATCAAGAGCAAATCGATAAATGGACACCTGAGCCATTACCTTCGGTAACAGCGATGATGAAAATGCATCCAGATCAAATACGTGCCTTAGAAGCAAAGCACATGGATTATTCACTTTGGAAGAAAACCCCTGAAGCAGTACGTGATTATTATAAAATTATTACAGTTATTCGTAAAAATGCACGTAGTTTTGCGGCTTTACACGGATACAACAAACAAATGGATATCTCGTTAAATGCGACACCATCATACCCGATAACCCAAGCAGGGTCGGTTATTGCAAGAAAGATACGACAGGAGGATTATTTTAATAAACTACGCAATAACTCAGACGAATTCGCACTAGTTATGTTTACTCAAAAAGGATGTGAATATTGCGCAGCAATGGACGGTGTTTTAAAGCAATTTGTTTTTCGTCATGATTGGAAAATTAAATATATCGACAGACAAGAAAATGCTTCTTTAGCTGCAAGGTTTAACATAGAAGTGGCTCCTACGGTCGTTATGATAAGACGTGGATATGAAGACTCTTGGCTACCGATCTCCTATGGGGTAGTTAGCGTTCCAGAAGTTGAAGAAAATGTTTACAGAGCGATAAGGGTTATTAAAGGCGAAATAAAACCTACACAGTTTTATACCCCTGAACATCAAAAAGGTCGTGCTTTTGATCCCTTGGCCACAGCAGGAGTTACCGAATGAAAAACTTAAAAATAAAATCACCTTTCAATAAAATTTTGATTTTAAGTGTATTGTTTACGCCATTTGTTTCACTTGCTAATGATTGGGCCGATGATTGGCTTTCTTCAAATTCATCATATAGTGGAACGTCCTCATACAGTGGAGGTGGCAGAAATTTTATAACAGCGGGGAATTTGCAATTTAGAGCAAATTCTTCAGTTTCTTATCCTGTAACTATGTCTGCACCTCGAATAAAGGGTAGTTGTGGTGGTGTGGATATGTTTTTAGGTGGTATGTCATTTATGGATGTAGATATGCTCGTTGATAAATTTGAGCAAATGATACAAAACGGTGAAGTTATAGCGTTTCAAATGGCGATCAAAGCATTGTCTGAGAAGCTAGGTGTTACTACTGAATCTATTCAAAATGTTATGGATATGCTGAATGGCCTTCAACTAGATAGTTGTGCCATGTCTAAGTCTGCTATACAAACCGTTGTCGTTGATGATGGTAGTGTCGCAGATGCCGCAAAATCTATTTGGAGTGAGATTTCCCAAGGTCAAGAAATAAGTATGGGCGCCGTTAAAAACGCTTGGCAAAAAGGTAAGAATGATGCGTCGACAAATGGGGTTGTCAGCCCTTCTACAAATATGAAACAAGAAATAGCTTCCTGCCCAACTGAGATAAAACAAATATTAAGTGCTGATGGTTCTATTATTGAACGTATCACCAACATATACGGTATGGGTGCCTATTCTGACTTTATTAGAGGATATGTAGGTGATGTTATTACAGATCATGACGCTGTTAACGGCAACATGCCTATGGTTAAAAAAATCAGTGCTTGCTCTCAAAATGAAACTATGGGTATTGATGATTTAGTTTATGGTCGTTCTTTTGAGAAACGATCTCCTTCGGGCATTAATGACGCATACACTGATATTGGGCAAGGATGCACGCAAAATGCTGGTCCCACCAACTTAATAGATTATTCCCAAACTCAATTAATAGCGTTATCAAACGCCCTTAAAGATCCAACTGTTTCTTTACTGCCTACAAGTACACTGTCACGTTGGGCTGATAATGCCCCTATGAGTGTAAAAGCAGCAATGAAATTAGCTAATGATGCAGGAATAACCGATCAGGTTATTGCTGAAATGTCTGAAACATTAGCCTATGCCTATGCCTTTCGTATTTTCGATGATATGTATAGAAACACACTCTTTATGTTCAGCACAATTAATGACAAGCTTGCCAGTGCAACATCAGATCCAATTCAAGAAGCCACGAACACTGTAGGAGGCAGCCCTGCTCCAAAATGTAATCTAAATGCTTATGTCGTCACGATTAAAAACCTTTCAAATTTAAGGGATGAAATAGCGACCAGGCATAGTGCTATAAAAGAAAGTTATGTACGTCAAAATGAGCAATTTCAAGCACAACTATCTCAAATTTCGCGTTATCAACAGATTGAAAAAAGAAGATTTAGCACTGCTGGAGCAAATTAATGTTTCATAAAAAATGGTTTTATTTCATTTTGTTATTTAGTCCATCAGCATTCGCTGACGTAGATTACTATACCTATGGTGGTTTTGAATCTGTTCGCAATGCATTTCTTCGCTTAGCGGCGATTTTTGGCAATCCAGATTATGATGGATACATTTTTGCTATAGCGATTGCTGGTGTTGCTGTTGGCTACTTAATAACCTTAGGTAAGGGTTTTATGGGTGGTGGCCTTAAGGGTTATGATGCTCTTGTTACTTTAGCCGTTGTAATATTTGGTGTCACCTTATATACAGTCGTTATTCGCCCTACAACTACTGTACATATATATGATGAAACAACAAATCAATATGAATCTGTAGGTGGTATTCCTACTCTAATTGCAAATGCTGTTCAGCTTCCAAATATACTTGAGCGAGGTATGACTACTATTGTAGATACTTCTACGGTATACACGAGAAGTGAACACGCGAATGGTGCCACTTTAGAGTTATTATTAAACAGTCTGAATGGTAATCCTTTATCACATGATTCATATCTTAATAGATCGCTTTATTCTTTTATTGATACGTGTATGCCCCCTGCTCTCAATAGTAACCTTTACCCTTTTAACCTCAATGAAATGATGTCTAGTACATCAAATTTGTTAGCTGAATTAGAAAAATTAAAAAGTTTAAGTATTCCTGTTATGTATTATGACCTAGCGAACAAAGGGGGAATTTCTGTTTCTTGTACCACTTCATATAATTCATTAGCCACAATTCTTTCTTTACCTTCAACCTATGTTCAATATAGAAAGGCTGTATGTGAAAAGAGCGGTTTTGATACTACGATTGCCGCACAGCTTGTTATTTGTGAGCAAAGACTTACAGAAATGTCTAATTTGGTTTTTGGTAATGGTGTGATGGGATCAGATACACAACTTTATATGGGGCAAGCAATAGCTAAAGTCACATATGAAACATTAAGTAACTACGCCGGGACCGCTATTTCAGATATCGCTAATTATCGTGAAATGAGTCAAGGATATGGAAATGTGATTGTATCTGAAGGGTGGATACCTTCGATTAGAAGTTCTACATTGGTTATTATTTTATCTATATTGCCAGTATTGGTGCTTTTTTTAGTTACACCAATGATTTTTAAGTCCCTTCATCTAATTATTACACTGTTTATATTTGTTGGTTTATGGGGTATATCAGATGCAATTGTTCATAATATTATAATAGATCAGGTTGGTGATCTAATGTCGTCGTTGAAAACATACAACGGCAGTGTGACGAGCTTTATGATGGCACCCACTGATATTAATAAAGGATTGGCAACATTCGGTAAACTTCAAAGCATGGCTGTTATTTTAGCTGGCTTTTTCTCCGCTGTTTTCTTTAAATTATCGTCACGCGCATTTTCACAAATGGGCGAAAGATTAGCTGATAATGTCGATAGTCTTGGTGCTTCAACTGGCCAACAAGTTTTAGATCCAAATCAAAGAATGAATACGATGGAAGGTAACGCAACTGTTTATGAAAAATTTAATCAGATGCAGGCATATGGATCAACTGGATATCAACAAGCGGTAGCAGGACACAATACGCAAGGAGTTAGAACAGAACAAAATTATCTCGAATCTATGTCATCTAAGTTTGATTATAATGATGCTTTAGATGTTAGATCACAAAGTCATGGGGGCGAATCCGCAGGGAATGTAATGTCGACTGCTGAGAGTGCTTCAGCTAACAATCAATCAACCTCAAATTATTCACAAAGCATAGCATCAACACGGACAGGGCAATCTCTAGCTGGTACTGAAATAGATCAGAAAAATATTGGGGATATAGGTAAAGAACAAAATCTTGATAATAAGGATGCAATCAATACTAAAGTTAGTATTGATAAATCTAGCCAAACCGGATCATATAAAGCTGATTCTAATCCAGACAATCATGTTAGAGCGGCAGAAACTGGCACTGAAATTAGGTTAGCCTCTTCTGATATTGATAATAAAAATATAGATCATCTTCAAAGTGAACTTGAAACCAATAGAGAAGGTGCAGTTGATGCGTTTTCCGCTATACATAAATCTGGTGAAACGGGTCTTTTCAATGCCAGTGCTAATGTCGACAACCATAATACCGCTGCAACCGTTTCTAGCACACAACATCTAAAAGATAAAATGAGTTATAAAGCTGTCGCTGAAGCTCAAGGTAAGTCAGTAGATGATAAAGCACTTAATGAGTACACACAAAGTCATGAAATAGCCTCTGGTGAAATTCAGGCCAAAAAACAATTTATTGAAGATAATAAAACGGATGCAGTTAGTTTTGGTAAAAGAAAAGAAGCTACTGAATTGGAAACTGCAGAAGCAACACAAGTGGGAAGAGAAATCGCCGTAGAGGAAGGCTTGGCTAATTCTACGCAAGATGCAGCTATACGAATTGGTTCCGGCCAAGATTTTGATTTTCTTTCTCAATATAATGCAAAAGAGGGGTTTAGCGAAGTATCAGGCAAAAATCTTGGCCAAGTTTATACCGATGGTAATACGCATGTATCTCAAGCCATGACTAAAGAAAATGCCGAATTATATAAAGAAGCCATTAATATGAATTCAGAACAACAATCGGCCTTATATGCTACTGCACTTCAAATTTCAGATATTGCGAACGGTAAGTCTAACGAAATTACTGTAGATTCCAATAAAGCTGGTTGGGACACGTTGAATAATTTAGGTTTAACTAATATACAAGGTGGTTTAGAAGGGGCACCTTTTACTGCACAAATGAGTCAAGAAGAAGCAGCGAATAAATTGCAATTATTAGATCCTGCATTTGTAGAGTTTGCCAATGCAAATGAGGCATTAATAGATGCAACCATAGCCAATGATGGAAGTGTTACAGCTTATGATCTTGCTTCAACACCTGGCGGCAATAATCCGTCAATTGTTAAAAAGGAAACTAATGCAGGTGATAACATAACCGAGAAAAATCAGCATACGATTGAAAATGGAGTTAAAACCGATTCACAAACGATGTTTGATACCATAATGACTGAAGAAAATGAAGATGAAGCTATTCGTCAATTAGATATTATAACCTCGACTTCTAGTAGCTTAAAAGATGGGGCGTTTGCACTAACCCATCAACTTTATGGGCATCAAGAACAACGCAACTCAAATGAAGATAGCACTTCTAATGTAGCTTTAGCGAGAGCAACATTAAATTTAAGTAAGAAGAGCGCGGCTGACTCTATAGATGAAGTTAAGCTAAATGATGATAAAGGAGGTGAAGGTAGTAAAGGTGGTGGAAAAGTCGGAGAAATGGTTAAGAAAATTCCAGTGGATGGAGCTATTGGTGGAGAATTATCAACCTCTGCTACTTGGTCAGAAAGTGAAAATTCTTCACTAGGTACTGACGTGAATCAAGTTAAAGTTTCACAGCTCCTAGAATCATATAGACAATCAGAAGATAAATATGAGGCATTAGAGTCATTAAGGGAGAGAATGACAGAGCTTGTGGAAGATGATAGGCGCGTTGCTGTTGAGGCAAAAAATGAGCACCAAGTAGATTTTATTCAAGAAGCAACAGATGAAAGACACCTTGGAGAGAAAGCTATGGATTTTGGAAGGGAATCATTTGAAAATGCTTATGAATTTGTTACGGGGAAAGACATTGAGAGATAAAGGATTTCTAATTGATTTCATCTAACGCAAAAAATTCAAGAAGTAAGGAATTATAATGAAAACTAAAATATTTATAATAGTTTTTTCCTATATTTTAATAGCTCTAATTATAAAACATTACTCAAAACATAACCTAAAAACACCGTTTAATATAAGCTTTGATACCGAATGGATATCATCGATGTTTGTTAGTGAAAAACCTATAGATGATTCGTGTGATGTGGTTGAAGAAAAAATAAAACCGACCTTAAATAAAAAAATTTCAAAACCTACAATACAATATAAGCATAAAAAATATTCTCACGTTGAAATAGGCACAATAAATATGTGTGGTGACACATCAATAGGGAGTGTAACCTCTAAAGCAACTATGGTGTATTTATGGGTTGATGAATCGGGTGAGCATCATGAAAGTATTACACCTCCTAGCGCTGTTGAAAAAACATCTCAGCGCGGTTTTAAGGTAGTTTATTTAAAAGATTATTTCGTATTGAATTTATATGGTGAACAAGTCCCTAAAGGGTTTAAAGAAGAACTGTCTATAAAATTAAGTTTACTTTTCAATATATATGAAAAAATACTTGAACCAGAATCACTTAAAAAGGTGGATTTAAAATTTTATTTCTACAAAAATAAAAGCAAATTTTCACAAATAAAAGAAAAATATCTTCTATCAAAATCAGTCCAAGGTTTTTATTCACATAATAGCAACTCATCATATTTAATGTATATTAATTATCATGAAAGTATGAAGTTGGCGCTTCATGAAGCAACTCATGCAATAAATAGATCACTCATAGGGGTAATTCCAAGATGGCTAAATGAAGGGTTGGCTGAGTATAGCAAATATATAAATATAGTTGGAAAAGGTGGGCAAATTATCCCAACTGGTAAACTTAAAAAAAGAAATCCATTCAGATACCCACTAACCACCCTATCTGCCCTTATGGGATCTACGGATGCAGATTGGAAAAGTGATAAATCAGCAAGTTTATATAAAACAAGCTGGGCATTTATTCACTTTATGATGGAAGATAAAAATCGCAAAGAGCAATTGGTGAGTGTAATAAAAAATGAACAATTAAAAAGATGTACGACACTTGAAAATAATATGACGATATATTTAAGTAGCTTTCAAGAACAATTCAATAAATGGTCAAAATACGCTATAAAATCACATTCTATATAAGTAAAAGTATTTATTTCCGGTTGTGGTTATTACGTCCAGATGTAGCCTGACGTATTGAGTCCATTGATGTAAAATCATTCCACATAGTTTTTTTACCTAGCCCTTCTTTATTTTCACCACCCATAATAATCAATGCTATGAATGGAGATATTATCAAAACCAAAGGAACTGAAATACCCCACAGTAAAATTAATCGACGCTCCATTCCTTCAGTATTTTCAAATGATAGTACTGATAAAATTAATGCAATAAAACCCACAATTAATATTGGCAATAAAGAGCCCTGGCCCAATGAATATAATAAGAACCAAACAAAGGGGTTTATTATACGAACAAGCCATATAGAAAACCGACGGTCTGGCTTTAAAGTTATAGGCCAAAAACTCATTTTTATAATAAATAGCAACGATTCCCAAAAACCCATAGGTGAACCATAAAGTCGATCCCAACCATTAGGGTATTCACGACCACTAAAGGTTTTTAAAGTTTTTTCATTGATAGACATAATTAATCTCCCTGAGAATTTAATAAATTCCTATATCTAATAACTGTGGATCTACTGATAGTTAAAGCGCTAACAATATCGTTAATACTAAAATCGGTTTCCTCAGTTAGTTTGCGAACCTGCTCTAACTTGTCTGGATTTACTACTCTACCCTTGTATTTACCGGCTGCTTTAGCTTTTTTAATTCCCTCAGCTTGTTTACGTTCACGCTCCTTTAAATCCTTATAGGCACCAGCAGCTAATAAATCAAGTAACATTGTATTAATTGCCTTAATAACGGCATCCATAAAGTCATTACTAAAGGATTTATTAAAAACCATATGGCTCGTTGGTAAATCCAAACTTACAATATTAATACCCTTTTCTAATATTGTTTGCTTTAGTGTTTCCCAATCAGCAAGTTTTAACCTTGTTAATCGATCAATAGATTCCACCAGTAATACATCACCTTTATCTGACTCATCGAGTAATCTAATTAATTCCGGCCTATCGAGAGAAGCGCCTGATTTATTTTCAATATAAAAAGCTGCAATTCTTTGATTATTGTCAGAGACAAATTTTTTCAAAGTCGATTTTGCCCTAGTTGCATCTTGTTCACTCGTTGAAGCGCGTGAATAAACTCTTATAAACAAATTAACTCCATTTCACATCATTATAAACCAGATGAATTTAAAGCACCTAAATATAGTGTCATTTAGGTGGTGTCACTTATAGGGGTGTCATATAAGTGGTGTCAATTATAATATAGGGCCATTATTAACCAGTGTCAATAAGGTATACCCTAAAGACATGTAAAAATACACAGTAAAAATGATATTTATTGGAAAAAGGGGAGGGTGTTCTAATTTTTAGTGTTACCAACCTCCATTATGCTTCAGGTCATAAAATACATGGCAAGCCAAAAAGCACCTATAATAATTGAAAGTACGATAATAACTAAAAAATCAGTATTTCTGATTTCTGTTTTTTCAATGTAACCTTCTGCATCCTTTTCAAATTTGCTAAAATTAGGAAAAACATCAGCTCCTATGTTAAATAAAGCACACATACAATATAAAAATATAGCTGATATAACCGCTAATGCGATCCCAACAATAATATTAAGTGTGAAAATGATATCATTCATTAATAGAGAGTAAGAAATAACTCCTGCAACGGACGCAACATGTAAAAGTACTATAAAGAACATAGAAATGGATGCAATATATAGACATTTACCTAACGTGGTTAGACTTTTTATTTTACCGGATTCTCTATTGAAAGATGTTAGATTAGATACTTTTAAGTAAGAAGAAAAAGCATAGAACCTTGCATCTAAACCCGTTAGTAAAACAATAATCTCAACAGGAATAAACCTTTTGTAATATAAGAGAAAAGCTTCTTCTACAATAAAACGGCCATTATCTTCCTTCCATGCTTTATCGATAATTAAAGAATCAATAAATTTCATTTGATCTAACTTAGTAGCGGAATTAGGAGCTTCACGTGCTATTTTGGCCACCTTGACAGTTCCAAAAACAGCAATAAAGGCAACCAGTAAAGTAAGAAGATGTTTAATTATATCTGAATTTTCTTTTATGAAGCTTGTAAGTGAGTTCGCTCCTACGGTGTCAACCCCTGCCAAAACAGGTAAAGATAGTAAGAGGATTGATACGGTGATTAAAATTTTATATATGTAGGTCAATTTTTATTCCTTTAATAGTTGTTATTCTTAAGGTTTTAACACTTTAAAAACAAAGAGCAATAGTCAACATCACAATAATCTAAAAATAAGTTTACTTTTTTAAATTGCCACAGAAGATTGCCATTTAAAACAGGGACAAAAAAACCGCGAATTACGCGGCTTTATAAGGATGCGGTGTAGCGACACGTTAACAATATATAAAGAAATGAGGATCTTCTTTATTCTTACGGATAACAAAACTATATTTGTATTCAAAAGAACCTGAATGATAATTTAACTCGTCAATTTTTTTGTAATATTCTTGAGCTGTATCCTGGAGAGAGAATTTATTTATAAGGTAGGTAAATATAGGGTGACTTGCTTTGCTTAATATATTTTTTCCCTGAAACTTTAAATCTGAGTTTATGAGTATTATTTCAATATCATTAAATGCAAACCAATCGGGATGAACTTCAATAACGTGAGTCGAACAACGATGTACATAAATAAAACAGCGTTCTTCTATATATTCTAAGCAAAAAAAATCATCACAATTAATATCACCCCCTCCTGTCAAATCACTTAAAAAGTTAATTAAATCTTTAGTTGGCATCCGTTGCCTTAAATGCCTAAAGCTACCATTACAAAAAGCTGTTGAAGGTTTAGTATAAACTTCATCTGCTATTGAGACTTCAAGCCTTGAACCACTCATAAGCATGGGAAAATCAATGGATTCCAATGTTCCATCCCAATCATAAACTCTTTCTTTAAGGTTTTTTACGGTTATTCCGGTGCGTTCAGCAATATACTTTTGACCAAAGTAATGTGTCGATATGTAAAACCAAATTTCATTAGCCAAAACTTGAGGAGTATATGTTGCCATGTGTGTTACTCAATCTAATGTTTACTAAGCCTTATCAAGCTTAATTTCGGACAAAAAATCATTTTTACCATCTAAGCACAATATATGTGAACTTGATCATAAAATAGAAACTTCGAAAAATCCTTACTATAGAAGTCATTCATTATTGCAACATGCTGAATCATATTAAACGCTATTATTTTATATAAGGGTAATATAATCATAGCAATTTTAGATTTTATATATAATTGCCGAGCTATTATATTTTTACGCTCTGAAAAATAATATTAAACATTAAAAATCACTAAATATTTATGAAGATTCCCATGCAAGCCCATTTTAAAAGGGTGTTGATTTTTAGGAGTCTAAAAATGTAACTGCATTGGAATTCGTCACAATCCAGCAATAAATTTTGGTTAATAAAAAACTATTAAAAAATCCTTTAGTGTATTAATATCCGTACCAAGTACGCAAAGGGTTTTTACATGAAAGATAAGCTATATAACAACAGAGTGATGAAATTCTTACTTGTTAATTATTTTAATAACAATCGAAAAGCTTTAGCTGAAGCTACTCACAAGAGCGAATCAACCGTTGAGTTTTGGTTTAGAACAAAGGCTAAAATGGTTGGGGATGATACATTAGAGCTATTACTTTTTAAGCTAAATTCTAAAAACAAAAAAATAGTAATACCTGAAGATATTGAATGATTGAAACCGTACCAAGTACGGCTTATTGTATTGTAAATCACTAAAGGAATAAAGGCGTGAGAGATTCAATCATAGTAATTACAGCAGTAATAATCGTTTCAATTATGTTTTTGATTGGGATTGGCGTGATGCCAGGTATGACTATATTCAGTGATGGTGGTGATAGGTTGGTAATTGCAATCATTGCTTTTGTAATTGGCTTTTATCACACAAAACACTGGCCTGCAAAAGTACGTAAGAATGCTACTAATAATTTGAATGGGAAGTAATAGATGAATGGCTTTTTAAAAATAACACTTATTGGTTTTATCATTATTGCTTTGTACGCAGTAAACAATATTATTTTTGATGTGCTATTTAATCTTGATAAAGAGTATTTGAAAAATATTGCCTGGTCAGTTTTATTTAGTGGTTTTTTTACCGCCTTAGAAATCACTTTATTTAGAATGTTTACAGGTAAAATCAACATAAAGTTAGGAATAAAATTGAACGAACACTTAAAAGAAAAAATAATATTATCGAACCAAATAATTAGGTTGGGACTACCCTTTATCGCTATTGTTTGCGCGTTGTTAGTCGTTATATTCAATGGTGTGGAAAATTACAAGGCTTGGAACAGTGCTGGAATAATATTGATCGGTATCTCTGTTGTAATGAGTATCCATAAGCCAAGTATCGTATACACAAGAGTTACGGCTCTTATGGCTTTAATCGGTACATTTATCACAGGATTTGCAGCCTTATATTCATAAAGGAATAAAATGAAGCAGAAATTAGTGCTCCCCATTGGTATGGGGTGGATATATATAATGATGACTCCATCGGACTATAATCGAGTCAAAATTGGTATGACTATAAATAACCCACGTAATAGGTTAAGAGAGCTTAAAACAGGCGATCCATACTTAGCATTAGTTGCAGCTTATTTTATGCCAAATGGATTTGGACAAAGTCTTAAAAGTATTGAAGATGATATTCATAATTGTTTTGATAGTATCAGAATTCATTTTCTTGAAGATGAAGACCAAGTAAAAGTTCGATCCGAATGGTTTTCACTAGAGGCAACCGACTCGCAATGGGCTGTTGATGATGCTTTTAGGAGTATAGGTTTTGAAATCGGTTCGCCTTCAAATAACTATGAGATTAAACCCAATACTGTAGCTAAGTATTATGAATCAGATCTTGTTTATGAATCATGTTCTATCGCATTGAGTTTTAACAATCAGCAATGGTAAATATTACAAAGAAAACAGATGCATAACTCAAAAAAACTAAACGTTGCAGTAGCTCTTAGCACTATTTTCGCTATATCAATACTGTATTTAACCTACTAAGGAAAGAAAGATGATAGCTAAAATAATACTAAATATTAACCATAGTGGTGTACGTATTGCTGTTATTAACAAGACGATGGAAATTCCAAACGTTTATGATGCCGATGGTGTGGATACATCATTATCTTTATCTGAAGGTTTTAAAGTCACACATAGACTATCAACTAGGCATGTAGACTTGGACACTGGTTTAGTTGAACTAGCTTCTTTTGATGCTCTTGATGTGACTAATAAAGTTGAAAAGTCCGCGATACCTGATTTTTTACTATCAATAAATGAATCAGATTGGTTTGTTGACGAAAAGAAAGAGACGGTTGAAAAACTTGTCTTCCCTAAACCTAAAGAAGTCATTAAAAATGAAGAGACAGTTAACAATAAACCCAAGTTAAGCAGCTCCCTCGTAACGTTTATTATTATTGTGCAGTGACAATGAAGTGTCATACTCAACAAAAAAGAATCATACTTTACAATAAACCATCATACTTTCGAGCTGTTGCTCTAGGCAGAAATAGCTTAGTTCCTCGTTAATAAGTGCAACAAACTTCAGCAATTTTTGTTCAAGAGCCGACCTAAATTAGTCCTCAAAATGAGGCAAGTTTATGATCACTTAGATACGAAAGCGGAAGTTAGGTAAAACACTTAATTCACTGTTTTACCTTTGTAAAGTCAATCAAAGGTTTAATCTCGTTTTTAGTTCTGATAATCTGAATTATCAGAAATAAAAACCATCAAAAATTCTATATAGAGTAGTTTGTTATTATTACCTCAGAGGAACCACCTCGAGAAGTATTGTAACTACTGTTTTTGTAATCATAATTTAAATGATTGATATAATATTTAGTAGCCCACTTAGTAAGGATTTCGTTTTTAATTCCTTTGTGCTCTATGACGTTTGACAATGCAAACTTAACTCCTTTTTTATCTAACCTATCAAGGGTTTCATAAAGAGTTATTTCTTCATGTTTTGTCCAATCTTTAAATCCTCTATTACCATCATTATAACTCCCCGTTGTAATTAAATAAGGTGGGTCACAGTATACTAAGTCACTAGTTCCAAGCTCAATATTGTTGATAAAATCAGTAAAACAAGTACTGCTTAATATTATATTTTTATTAAATATACGCTTATTAAAACGAATCAACTTATTTTTAAGTGCTTCTGAAAACTGGCTGCGATCTTTCCCAAAAGGGTTATTAAATTTCAAACTATTATTAAATCTGAATTGATAATTAAATGAATAGCAGACTAGAACATACAACATTAAGGGGGTAGGTTTATTGTTATAATTTTCTCTTAACTTTAAAAAGGCATCCTTATTTTTAGAAGATAATTGATACTCTGTAATGATCTCATAAATGCTTGCAAGCAACTCTTCAATTGGCGTTTTTTTAATTAATTCTAATACACCTATAACTCGATCATTTAAATCATTTGCGTATACAATATTAGCATTTACATTTACCCCAACATTAAGCCCACCACAAAACATATCTACAAATTTATCTACTTTTTGTGGGAAAAAAGGTAAAATTTGAGGTAATAATTTATACTTTCCTCCTATATAATTTAATGGGCTTGCTAGTAAGTCTTCTTGAAAGTTTGAAGCTACTGCTGTACAGGTGACTTTTTGCTTTTTAATATCTTTATTCTTTTGATTAGATTCAACTGTTTTTTTAGTTGCATAGAATAAATATTCCACTACATTTCTTTTTTTCACTATTTTGCTTTTATATCTTCGATAATCTACTTCAATACACTCTACGCTATCTGAAATTGTATGCTTTCGTAAAATACTTAATATATCTTCTTTACTTAAAAGACCGTCAGAGCTGTAACTTACAACTATATGTTTTGTTTTTAATTCTTTGAAAAGCTGATCAAATTGTTCTGATATATGTCGTTTACTACAGTATTTTGACTTTTCTTCACTATCGTATTTACGTATACCTGTTATTCCTTTTATTTCAGGATTATCATAACGGGCGATTGTCTCTAACAGATGATAATTAGACGTGTATTGGCGACCGTTATAAGGAGGGTCAATATAGGTTATATCTGATTTTATTTTAGAAGCTAATATATTAGCATCCATATTATAAGATTGATTATTTAATGAATTATCATTAAGTATAGGGCTTTCCAAATGTAACCTTTTTTGTGTTCTTTTATCCCAGTGTTTTAAGTACGCCCCAAAAGTCCCTGTAATATTAGAAATATATGGCACAGCCTGAATTAAGCTATTAAGTAGATAATAATATTCACTCTCAGTGAGTAATTTATCATTTTTCCAATTTTCTATTTCTATTCTTATAGTATCAATACGCATAGCGTTTTCGACAGTCACATACATACGCCCCTCGCTATTTTCTGACGGGGAGTAGTTTTTCGTTATGAACCCTGAAATGGAAGGCGGTAAATCATTCAAATACTTTAAAGGACTGGTGATTCCTATTTTTTTTAGTGCTTTGAATTGTGGATGCTTATTTAACATTACAGAACCACGTAAAATAGCATTAGAATAATGCATCATGTCATTAGTTATTACTTTATAATCCTTTTTGAAATACTGAGCTACAACACCAGTCCCTGCGAACAGATCAACAAAAATTTTTTCATTACCGTTTGTTTTTGTTTTAATTAGAGCTTCGATTTCCTCTAATAAATTTGCCTTACCACCAATATACCGCATAAAAAAACATCCTATTGCATCCTACCTTTATGGTATGATTTATATTTGTTATAGTCAATGAAATATAAACAAGGAGTTATCAAACTATGGCAAGCAGAACTTTTGGATGGGTTCAAAATCCTTCTTCATTTCCAAACCTTAAAAACACCATTCAAATATTTATTCCAGAATCAAATAATCATAACTATCTACTCCAAATTTTAAGCGACTACTCTATTATCAAGAATAACGTTTTGGCTGACGATTTATATCAAGCAATATCAAAAAAAGAAATTTCATTATCTTATTCTCAGCTCGTCGGCACAGGTACCACTCCAAGAAATACAGCTCCTTGTGATGCATTAGTTCAAGCAAGTATTCCAGATCAAAAAAAGATAAAAGGCTATGTAGATAATTGGACTGCTGATGGATTTGTTAGGTGGGCAGAGTGTTTAGGATTTATCAAATATAATGAAGATAATGACACTTTCTCGTTAACAGAATTAGGAAAGGGATATGGGGCTTCCCCAGATGATTTAGCAGATAAAGATAATGAATTTTTAATTGAAGGACTTCTTCAATACCCCCCAGTACATCGGGTTTTATCTATTTTAAATGAAAACCCCACTGAGGTTTATTCAAAGTTTGAAATTGGTGCCCAATTAGGTTTTACAGGCGAGGCTGGCTTCACCTCTATTCCACATGCTTTAATAATTGAGCATTTAGCGAATGAAGATGATCCAGATGAGATTAAAGCAATCAGAGCAAATCGTGAAGGTTCTAGTGATAAATATGCTCGTATGATAGCGGGTTGGTTATCAAAGGTTGGTTTAGTTAAAAAGAATAGCATTCTTGTGCCAAATGAATATTTGGAAAGAGACATTATTTTAGGTCACGCTTTTAAAATAACTAGCAAAGGTATAAGAGCTTTATCTAAAATTGAAGGTAAAAGTAAGCATCCTCGTGTTATTAAATATATTTCATGGTATATGCTTGCTACAGCAGCTAAGAATAAAACTTATCTTCGTACTAGGAGAGCTAAATTATTAAAATTTCTCAAAGGAAAAAGAGAGGTTTCAATTTCAGATATTACACTTCATATGAAACAAGAGGGATTTGATCATATTGAAGAAGTATTCATAAAAGACTTAAAAGGCCTTAATAGGTGTGGTATCACTATTGCCGAAAGTATCAATGCTAAAGGTAAGTTTTTTTGCCTAACCTCAGTAATACGTGATTTTAATATACCAATAGATCAAAATGATCCTCAAATACAAGATGAAAAATTAGAGAAATTAAAAGAACAATATTTAACCTTATTACCTTCTATCGATTCTGACTATGTAGAGTTAATTGAAATTAGTCGTGATAAAGCACAGTGTTTAATATTTGAATCAAAAGTGGTTGATATATTACAAAATGAATATAACTTACCAAGCGTGCATTTAGGTGGTTCTTCTAAGCCAGATGGTGTATCTCATTTTAAAGGGACTGAAGATGATTTTGGATTAATTATAGATTCAAAAGCTTATAAGGATGGCTACCCTTTAGGAGCCAGTGAAAAAGATAAGATGGTTAGATATATTACGGAAAATCAAGTAAGAGACAAGAGTATAAATCCTACGCAATGGTGGAAAAACTTCCCTCAGGATATTAATAATTATCACTATTTATTTGTTAGCTCATTTTTTATTAGAAGGTTTGAAGAAGGTTTAACGCAAATAGGCGCCAGAACTAACACCACTGGTGGTGCTCTAAATGTTGAACAATTACTGTTAGGAGCTCAAATGAGTAAAGACGGTAGATTATCAACAAAAGATATCCCTAAATATTTGAATAATTCACTTGTTAAATTTGGATAAATTAGTCCGTCTTTTAATATTAAAAATAAACCGTCGATAAAATATATTATCGACGGTTTATTTATTGTATTAAGCTTTTGTTATAAAAAGATTAAGTGAACTAGATTCGACTCTACATAAACCTTCTATAATAAAAAATAATTTTACTTTTATTATTATTGTTTTTTAATGTCTGAGCTGGTCAATAATACAAAAATAATCGCAAATAAATGTCTTTCTGAAGTCATAGACGAGTTTGTATCACTAAAAAGGTCTAAGAATACAAGAAGAGCGTATAGAGCTGATTTAACGCAGTTTTTTAATACACTTCCTATGACTACATTTGGTGAACTTGCTGATATGCATTTCTCCCGATTGATTAATGCTATTCGAGAGTATATTGAAGACCAAAAAAAAGTAGATCACTTTGAAATATGGCAAAGAGTTAATAATCCTCGTACTTTAAATCGCAAAGTAATTGCTCTACGTGTCTTTTTTGATTTTTTAATAAGCGTTTATCGTTATCCTCAAAACCCTTTAAGCCAATTTAAAAATTTTAAAACAGAGAACTGTAGTAATACCACCAGTTTGAGTCGTTGTGAAATATTTGACTTATTAAAATTTGCTAAAGGAAATAGGAGAAATTCCAATGCTGAATTTAGAGATTATCTAATTTTGGTGTTCTTATTTAATTTGGCTTTACGTGCTGCTGAGTGTGCTAATTTACAATGGAAAGATCTTGAACTATCAAGCCAAAAAGCAAGTATCAATCAAAAAGGTGGGTTTATAAAAACAATCCCCTTACCCAATGGTCTTTGTCTATTGCTGCAAGAATTTTCAACACTCTATGGAAATACTTGCCCTTTTATTTTTCAACCATTAAAAAATAACCGAACAAACGTCATTGAAAAACCTATTTCTACCAGAGCTATTTATAATATTATAAGAAAACTAGCAACAAAGGTTTCCTCTAAAAACAATATAACCCCTCACTCACTTCGTAAAACATTTATCGAATTAGCCTTAGATAATGGAGTCGATTTGATATATATCTGTAACGCTACGGGGCACAGTTCTATCGAGATGGTGAGATATTATGACGGTAGAGATAAGTTAAAAAATAACGCAATACACTCGATATTCAACATGATTTAGGCTTCAAGTCAGAGTGATTTCGAATAATTATTTATGACCGCTTATGGCTAATTGAAGCCATAAAGTATTCGTGGATAATAATGTCTGCAAATTCAAAAAAACGTCTTTACAAGCAAATATTATAACCATAGCAAACGGGTCTAAAGTATGATGCTTTATTGTCACAATATTTTGCTGAAATTCTATGCCGTCTAAATTTTTATGTTACTTATGACCTGTTGCTTTTCCAGAAAACACCAAAAAATTGGCATAGTAAGCATGCGAAGTATGATACTTCTTTGTCAATTTACAATTATTGCTTTATTTGCATCATTAATTACCTATTTTTTCAATAATGATAAGTTCACATTATCTTATCTAGGGTCAATGATTCCTGTCTTTATAATTAGTACGGGCATAGGTCATTACTTATCTATTCGTAAATATAATAAAGCCGAAAGTGAATTGAAAAAACAGGGTGACGTATCCTCTGATTTATCTACTAGCATAACCAAATAATTTGGAATAAAAAAACACATGAATATAAATTATGATAAGTATAATATTTTCTCCGTTTATTTGAATGTCGCAATAGCCATGATGTGTTTTGTCGTAGTGATTTTAATGCTTTTTGGTCTATTAGATTTGGAATATTTTAAAGGTGTTGATCTTACAATAATGATGTTTGTATCTGTGTTCTTCGGTATTGCTTCATTTTGGTCATTCAAAGGCTGGTCTGTGAGTAAATTCTTGTCTGATAAGAAAAACTAAATAATTAAAATGGGATTATTATCTATGAGCGCTTTATGTAAAATTATTCAGGTAATATCATTGTTTATTGCCATTTTTGCCTTGGATTACTTTATTTTTCAAATGTCTTATTGGTTTTTACTTTTATTAGCCACTTTAGCTGTTGGAACACTAGACTTTTTACAATGTGAACATGACTTAAAAAATAAATGTAATTAGATGGCAATGTAAGTAGCGATTTTACAACTATTCTTTTTTATCTAGTGCTGCCAATCATACTTAAGCTTGCTATCCTAAAACAAATTATCGTGACTTTTCATGCTGAGGTTTATGATTAATATTACTTTTATGCTCTACTACTTCATTTTTTGTATGTTCAACCGGCTTTTCTTGGTGAAAAACTTCTTTATGTTCAAATGTTTTGAATTTATCTTTATTGCCAAGACCTATAGCATCAAGAAATGTTCTATGTTGTTGTTCTGGCTCTCTCATCTGCTTAGCTTGGTAAGAAGTTAGATGCTCAACACCTTCACTATTTTTACCGTTTCTTTGTATTACACCTTGCTGTAATTTTTTTTTGTTATCAGTGTACACACTGAGTTCAAACTTACCTCGTGATACACCAACATACATAGCAGGTTGGGTTACAAGGTTGCGCCTCCATGATTCAGCCATCATCATATTTTTATTATTTGTCTGTCTCTTATACACATCTGACGCTGCCGACGAGCGATCTAGTGTAGATCT
>OJGD01000165.1_pt1 | contig 29238 bp, 26 predicted proteins | sample 1594571 | NCBI WGS metagenome assembly OJGD01 (sample SAMN05416771, study PRJEB24817) | seawater metagenome | isolation source: Sea water | place: Canada:Atlantic | collected 2013-11
TGGCGGGGCTTTCGGCGATTATTGTCGTTTTTGGACGGAAAAACCCTAGTACCCCAAAGACGAGGGACTACCATTACGAATGACTTTGGGCATATGGTCTCCTTCACAAAGTGGTGCGCAGACAAGGGGTATGTAGCTGAGGCGTTGGACGAAGACGCTTACATGACTTACTGCCACGATTGCCAGAAGCTGCCCGGAAGAAAACGAGGCACTACGATTGGGACTGGCGCACTAAGACTTCGCTTCGCTGCGGTGGAGTCTCTTTATAGTCTCCTCAAGGGCACGTCCTATGAGATTGCCGAGCCCTGGCCTGACACCAGCTCGCATGTGTTGTCTGGCCAGGCCAAGGAGAGGCGCGCGATCAAGGGCGGCAAAACCAAGGTCATGCCAGAGGAAGTGGTAAAGACGATTTTCCAGGCGGCGGTATCCGTGATGGACGGAGCTGACGCGCTGCTTGAGGTCGATAACGAACTGGCTAATGTCGTGCGCGCGGCTCCGGAAGGAATTGGCCGAGCAGGCTTATCTAAGAGGGTAAATAAAACAGCACACAAGGCAGGTTTCAAAGATAAGTACGAATTTAACAATGCGGTTTGTCATCTGCGCGATGCTTGCGCCATTGTGATCTTAATCACCGTGGGTATGCGCATCGGTGAGTTGCTGAGCATGAAGGCCGGGGGCTATCGCCAAGAAGATCGCGAAGACATTACACTTCACTTCATTGAAGCCTATGTCACAAAAACGGGGGATGGTCTGTCTGAATTCGTCGCCCCCGAGATTGCCATACGCGCCTTTCAGGTTCTGGAGAGATTGTCTGCGCGTTTGAGAGCTGAGTACTCAGAACTGGTAGAGGCGACGAAAGCCTCTGGTGATCCGCATAAGCACGCAGAGCTGAAAGCACATGAAAATGGCCTATTCCTTATAAGGAACCCAAAGGGAGCGATCTCAACCCACTCAACCTTGAACTATAGGCTGAAAGCCTTTGTAGCCGATCTGGGGATTGATTGGGACTTTAGCAGCCACCAAGCTCGCCGAACTTTTGCTGTCAACGTCGCGCGCTCCAGCCGCGGTGATTTGAGGCTACTGAAAGAGCATTTCAAACATTGGTCACTGGATATGACAGTCTTGTATGCCGCGCACGAAACCGCTGATGAGGAATTGTGGGACTACGTATATGACGCTGTTAGTAACTTGCGCGTGGAAACCATTGGAGGATGGTTAGACGGCAATACACAACTCGCGGGGGGGCTTGCCCACAAAATGATGACCTTGAGGGCCAGTAATGAAGATGTGAAGACCTATGGCTCTCGCACGAAGATGATTGAAGTTGTTTCTGAGACCGTCAACATCCGTAGCACAGGCGTAGCATGGTGTACTGCAGCTGACATCAACTGTGGTGGTGGTTATGGCACAGAAAAAACCCGCTGTGCTGATTGTTCTAGCTCAGTGATTGAGGCTAATCCGCACCAGGCGAAGTGGGAAGCTATGCTGGTGCAGCAATTGGAATTGAAGGACTTGAGCGATATTGGTCTTGCTGCACGACAAAGAGCAGAGAGAGACTACCTCCATTGCAGGCAGGTCCTGACCAACTTGGGCTGCGATGTCGATGAAATTGAAAAAGCGCCTGGTTTAGAACCAGCTCTGAACTCTGTGGAGGGTATATCGTGAAAGAAAAAATGCAGAAACGAACTCGACGCAATTATGAGCAAGGTGTAAAGGAGATCAGACAAGCAAGACTTCGAATTCAGATGGGAAGGCCCAGGATTGTTGAGAAAGGTCGTAAGCTGTCCATAGCCTCCGTTGCTGAGGAGGCAGGGATGTCTGAGGCTAACATCCGCAATAACTACCCAGAGGAAGCAGATAAGATCAGGGGCGAAAACAAAAAGGACCTGAAGCAGCAGCGAGATCTCAAGCAGCAGCGCGTGGTGGAGCTCAGAGAGCGCCTGAGTGAGGCGCGTAAGGAGATAGCGGATCTGAACAGGAGACTTCAGATAGCGACGTCTCAGAACGCCACTCTGGAGGGCCTGGTAGATGCTCTAAGGAAAGGAACGGGAAATTCCAATGTCACGCCGTTCCCGAGGGTATAAAATAGAGGGTGTAAATAATTCTGTGTAACTGCCCGTTGTTATCATACATGGGCCAGCCTATCTTCTTAAGCAAAGTGACTACACCTAACTTGTATGATCTGAAATTCGTCGCTTGTCACCCTTTAGCCGACGGAGTTCCAATCCTGGCAGCCGTCCCTTCCCAGCTCAAAGCCGACATCGAATTAAATAAACTTGTCCCTGGAATTCACTTATCATCACCCTACAGTTTTTTTAAAGACGACCCTTTGCTTTTCCTTTCTATAACCCAGATATTGAAAACCTTGCTTTTTGACGCGACGCAATAAGTATGGAGTGTAGAATTGCATGTCAGATTGAACCGCTTTTTACACTAGCAAGTTGAATCCGCGGTGCAAATCAACACCCGGATAGGTGTTTTCGCGCCAGGTGCCGCCGACCTCGCCGGCTTTTTCCAGCAGTAGAAAATCCTCGATGCCGGCCTTCTGCAGATGCACCGCCATGCCCAGGCCGGAAAAACCGGTGCCGATGATCAGAACCCGGGTTTCGATGGTGTCGCTCATTCGCGCTTCTCCGCAGCTGGTCCGGCTTGATCTCGACGACTACGCCGCCTTCAGGTCGGCCAAGAACTCGACTACCGCATGGGTAAAAATGTCGTTGCGGTCACCGGCTACCATGTGTCGGGCGTGTTCGACGTCGACATACTCGGCGTGGGGCAGCAACTCGAGAAACTCCTGCGCCAGCTCCTCGGTGACCAGTTCGCTCTTTTGACCGCGGATCAGCAGAATCGGCTGACCGATGCTGCGCGCCGCCGTTACCAGTCGCTCCGGCATTGAGGACATGTCGCCCCGCTGATTCAGAAACTTCGGGTCCCAGTGCCAGTAGTAGCGGCCGTCTTTGCCCCGGCGGAGGTTTTTGCGCAGCCCGCTGATGTCCGTGCGCCGCGGACGGCCGGTATAACGGGCGATGACATCGGCGGCCTCTTCGAGATCGGCGAAGCCTTCGTCGACATGTTCGCGCATGAAGCCGACGATGTTCTCGGCGCCACCGACATCCATTCGGGGGGTGATGTCGACCAGAATTACCGCCGAGTAGACCGACTCAAGGGACTCGCCTTCGGCCAGCATGGCTGATACACCGCCCAATGAAGCGCCTACCACCACCGGCGGCCGCGACAGGGCCCGGGCGATGGTTTTCTGGTCTTCGGCGAAAGCGTGAAACCCGTACTCGCCGTCGGGTGACCAGTCGCTGTCGCCGTGGCCGCGATGGTCATAGGCGACGGCGTACCAGCCCTGCTCCGCCACCGCCCGGGCGGTATCGCCCCAGGCGTGGCGGGTCTGACCGCCGCCATGGGAGAGCAGCACCGGCGGATCGCTCGGGTCGCCCCAGGCATCCGCGGCGATAACGACGCCGTCGGCCATTTCGAATTGCAGAGACGTGGCTTTCACAGTTGAACCTCTCGTATAAACCAGCAAGGAAATGGCTATCTCATGATTCTGGCACCAATTCATCCCGCTTTATCCAGAACCATATAAACAGCAGCATACTCGGAAACTCGTACACATAAGCAGTAGCAATATGATAACTGTCAGGTAAGTGCTCCAAACCGGACCTAATATTCCAATAGCTCTCGAAGTGCCATGTACCGACAAACCTGAATGCCACGAGAATTGTGAATATCACCATCCAAATTAGAAAATTAAGTTTCATATACTTTTCCGGTTCTTTATAGCCATAGAAGGCTAAAATACCCAAACCCACTTCTGTGCAGAGGTCGACGCCCACAAGCAGCTCTTTCCGGACATTCCAACTATTTCGCTGGCGTGCCTGCTCCCGACCCATAGCGGCCATAGCGCGAACAGCCACGACTGGTTAAGGCCTGGCAATTAGACAACCCTGCGGCGCTCATGGCGTCATACTTTACGAATCATGGGTAGCTTTATCCACCCGCGCAGAACTGGTACGGGAATGCGCAAACCCTCTTCAGGTTTCAACTCAAAGCCAGGGAGCACGTCTACCAGATGCTCAAAGGCTATTTGTGCCTCAAGTCTTGCCAGGGCTGCACCCATGCAAAAATGCACCCCCTTTCCCAGTGACAAATGATCATTAGGGCTTCGCTCAATAATGAAACTTTCCGGGCTTTCAAAATGTCTCTCATCCCTATTGGCTGAGGCGAACATTATCCAGACATTATCATTTTCCCTGAATTTCTTCCCTTTGTATTCAAGATCTCGAGTTACTCGACGGAAGAGCCCATTTACCGGCCCTACGTAGCGAAGTGCTTCTTCGACAAACTGAGGAACCAAGGTCTTATTGTTTTGTAACTTTTCGAGAATCTCGGGTTGCTCTTGAAGAACAATCGCAGCATTTGTTATTAGGTTCGTTGTTGTCTCGTTGCCAGCAATCCACAATAATTTACAAAACCCTAAAAGTTCACTTGGTTTTAGCTGATTGCCATCTTCATCTGCTAACTTGACGAGTGACGATATCAGGTCATCTGCAGGGTTGGATCGCTTTGTCTCGATGATTTCAGATAAGGTTTCGGTCATTTCAGTTGTAGCATTGAAACGCTGGTTTTCTGTATAACTTTCTCCTGCACCGATTCCCAGCGCCTCATTCCAAAATTTAAGCCGCTCGTAATATTCCAAAGGAATTCCCAAAAGCTTTGCGATAACAGCCACCGGCAATGGACTTGCAAAATCCTTGTAGAGATCCACCGCTTTTCCTGCAGATGATTTGCTCTGTAAGTCAGCCACCAATTGAGTTGCTAATTCGCGTATTTCGTATTCCAAATGTGCGATCCGACGCGATGTGAAACTTTTTGAAAATATAGAGCGCAACCTGGTATGTTCTGGCGGATCGTTCTGAATCATGGGCAGGAAACCCACTGCCTCCTCAGCTGAGACATTATCATCCGTACGCAAACCACCACCTGGGCCACTCGAAGATGAAAAGTCTTCCGGCCGCTTTGCGAAATCATCCACGTCCTCATAGCGAGTAACCACCCAAAAATTGAAATCCTCGCTCCAAAACAAAGGAGCTTCGTCGCGCAGAACCTTCCAGTAGGGCTCCGGATTCTTAATATATTCCGGATCAAGCATTGGCAATTCGACGGTCTTCATTGAGCCTCCTTGAAATAAGCTTGGCGCAGCCGGCACCTTATTGGTCGGCTAGCCCTTGTAGCGACTATTAATTACTACTTTACCGCAAACGTTAATGATGCTAGCGCAACTGGTTCATCACAAGATTTTTGCCACGCAACAGCGCTAATTGTATGAATACGTTTCCCGCTTCGAACGACATTGGCACGGCTATACAAACTTGTATCGCCCACTGCGGGACGAAGGTAGCTCGTGTTTATAGAAAGCAATGCGCATTCTTTGGTCTTGGCAGAATTTATGACGGCGAGCGTCCCGGTCAGCTCAAGAACACCAGAAACTATTCCGCCGTGCCACGCTCTTAAGAGTGGGTTACCGGTAAAAATATCCTGCCACTTGGTGGCGCACTCCATCACTGGCTCCGAGGCAATTATTTCCGTCCCGTAATGACCTGCATAAGGCATCTCTCCAAGAAAATCGATAAGGTTCTGGTTTATCATTCGGCGTGCCTACAGTAGATCCATGCCAAGCACGGGGCCCGGTGTGTCGGATTTAAATATCCCGATAGCGTTGCAGCACATCAATTTTGAATTTACATGATAGGCGGCCGCACCAACATAGATAAAATCCTCCGCATATTGATAGCAACTAGCTTCGATAATCAGGTCCTGCCCAGGCTCAGGTTTACGTATGTAATCGATTCTCAGGTTCACGGTCGCGATGGCTGCCGGCTTGCCGAGATGAAGCATCACTGCACACCCGCAGGCGCTATCAATTGCAGTCGCTATTGCGCTTGTATGAAGACTGCCATTTTCTATCGAGTCAGCATGCTTGCTCTGAAAAGGAAGGTGAATTTTAGCGATTTTTTTCTCTAACTTATGGAGCGTCAATCCAAGGTCACGATGCGCACCAATATGTGTAAAGAACATATCAAATAACTTTTCATTGCTGCCAACCGTCGTTTTTCCTTGCTCAAACACAATTCCTTCCTCATAGTAACCGTTAACCAAGGCTCGCTCGCATCGAGTCGTGCCTAACGCAATCTAATGGCGCACTATATTTTTCAATATTTTGGCGTTACTTTGGTCAGCTTCGCGCGCTGAAAGTTCTTGCGCCATCTCTGTTCGCACCTGCGATCAGGTAATCTCACGGGCGCCGACCATACGCGGCATCAACGAACCCATTCCGCCAACGCCATCATTTTCAATCTCTGCCTTACCGATTAAATTTTCGCGGACCTTGGCTAACATAGTGGTAAATTGCTCGCACTGCTTGACACTAAGCCCGCGCAGGGCGTCGGAGTAGAGTCGTATTGATTCTGCACGCATTGGCGCGACCAGCCGATCAAATGCTTTTGTGATGTAGATAAGATTGGCCCGCCTGTCTTCAGGGTGTGGACGTCGCTCAATTAAGCCCTTTTCCTGGAGGCGGTCGACAACTTTACCCAGCGTGGCCCTGTCCATATCCGCCAATTTCGCAAGATTAGTCTGGGTGTACCCATCTTCCCGATAAAGCTGTGCAAGCACAAACCACTGTGCTCGCGTCAAACCCAAGTGTCTGATTCGCGCATCGAAGGCCCGCCTCATCAGCCGCGCTGCATCGTCTAGCAGGTACCCTAAATTCCACTCCAAGTCCTCTCGCTTCATGGAATAACCTCTGTTTACATATGTTATGTATACTTATAGTATGTACAACGCCTTAATTGCAAGAGGGTATTCCATTGCGCCTTATCAGCAAATCGATTTTTCTTGTGTCGCTGCCACTGATCGCCGCTTTTCATAGTGGCAAAGCATTTGCATCGGCAGAGAACGAAATTACTGAGCAAGCACCGCCATCCGAGCACTCTCAACCATCCCAATTCGCCTTACATACCGTCACTACTGAAAACGTTGTAAAACCCATTTTGGCAACCGGTACGATAATGGCTGCAAAATCCAGCAATATTGGCCCCAAGATCGAAGGGACGATTGAGGAAATCTATGTGCGCGTTGGCGATCGAGTGAACGCTGGCGACGCCTTGTTTCGAACGCGAGACGTCGTACTCAGGTTACAAAAGCAGGAACTCGCTGCTTCATCCGCCCTATATGCGGCCGAATTTCGAAAGGCAAAGATTGAATTTAATCGGGTCTCCAATCTGCGCAACAAGGGGGTAGCTTCAGCAGCGCAATTTGACACCTCGGCCGCCGCTTTAGAAACTGCGAGAGCCCGTGTCGATATTACAAAGTCAAAACTCGCCCAGGTCGAACAGAGTCTTGAAGATGCTATTGCCCGCGCGCCCTACACCGGCGTAATCACCGAACGGTTTGTGGACGAAGGCGTTTTCATCTCAAGCCGAGCCTCAGGCATGGGAAACTCGGCCGTGGTCCAGGTAAAAAAGGCCGATCCTGTCGTAGCCGTCTGGAGTATAGCTGCCAAGTACTTACCCGAAATCACGTTAGGCACGAAAGTCGAAATCCATATCGATGGTATACCGGATCTAATTGAATCTGAGATTCACATTATAAACGACCGAATCGATATAGCCTCTCGGTCGATTGACGCTCGTTCTGTTATCACCAATGACGGCTACAAAATCAAACCGGGCCTTTTCGCGCGAGCCGAGATTTTTCCCAAGCCGCACAAAGTCGTTCTCCTCCCCCGTTCTTTATTGCGTGGCCCGCCCAACGACCCCTATGTCTTGCTCTACGAGGATGGCAAGGAAAAAAGACGCCATCTAACAATACGTGACCACAACACTGATTCCGTTGAGGTGCTTAGTGGACTGGAGGCCGGCATGCGCGTATTGCCGCGCTCGCACCTTATTGACGTTTCTGACGATGTCGTCATGACCAGACAAGAAGGATTGGGAAACTGATGTGGCTTTCCGATCTCTCTATCCGACGACCGGTCTTTGCAACCATGCTAATCGGTGCATTGGTTGTACTGGGATCGATATCGCTATTGCGCTTAGGCGTTAATTTTTTTCCTGAACTGGATATACCCTATGTATCTGTAACCACAGCGCTCGAGGGGGCATCGCCGGAAACTATTGAGACCGAAGTCACTGATGTCATTGAAGAAGCTGTAAACACCATAGCGGGCCTCAAACTCCTCCGTTCTGTAAGCTCAGAAGGACTGTCACAGGTCTTTCTCGAATTTGAGATGGAGGACAACCTCAATGTTAAGGTTCAGGATGTCCGGGACAAGCTGGACGTTGCACGGCGTAATTTGCCCTTAGATATCGAGCCACCCATTGTTGAGAAAGTCGACCCTGCATCTGCGCCGATTTTGTCCGTCATGATCGCAAGTACGGTGCCAATCAGCGAACTGACAGTGTTTGCAGAGGACACCGTTAAGAATCGCCTCCAACGCGTTACTGGCGTCGGAACTGTAACAGTCGTTGGTGGACGTGAACGGCAAATACGAATTTGGCTAAATGCAGAACGCCTGCGCGCTTATGGTCTAACCGCCGATGAAGTAGTTCAGGCTATAAAGCGAGAACATGTGGAAGTACCGGGCGGCCGCATGGAAACCAAGATGAAAGATCGTGAATTCGGTGTCAAAACAAAAGGCGAGGTCGGTTCAATCCGAGAATTCGAAGAGCTCATCGTCGCATTTGACCGTCAAGCGCCTGTAAAGCTCGGTGATGTGTCCCGCATCGAGGATGGGTTGGAAGACGAGCGCACCTACGCGGAGTTAGACGGCCGCACCGGTATTTCCCTTGATATTCGCAGGCAATCTGGCACAAACGTCGTCGAAGTCGCCAACGCCGTAAAAGAGGCACTCGATGAGGTGCGGGCTTTAGCGCCAGAGGGAACAACTATCGTCACAGCTCAAGATGCATCTCTCTTCACCGAGGCCGGCATTCGAGACACATTTGCGGACATGATATTTGCCATCGGTCTCGTAGCTATCGTCACCTGGTTCTTTCTCCTCAGTATAGGGGCAACGCTGATTGTCTCTATCGCCATGCCATGTGCTTTAATTGCTACTTTTTTTGCCTTCTATACCGCAGACTTCACCATCAACATGATGACGCTGATTGCCCTCGCCATGGCCATCGGTCTTCTGGTGGACGATGCCATTGTTGTGCTAGAAAGTATTCAGCGGGAAATAGAAGGCGGCATGAGCCCGGCGAACGCAGCCTCCCACGGCGTCGATCGGGTGGGCGGTGCGGTCATTGCGGCGACAGTAGCAATCATGGCGGTTTACGTGCCCATCGCTTTTATGGAAGGGGTGATTGGCCGTTTTTTCCGTGAATATGGATTAACGGTAGTGTTTTCCATTGGAGTGTCGCTGCTCGTGTCGCTCACGCTCACACCTGCGCTGTGTGCTCGAATTTTAAAACCACAAGCGCACAAAGGCGCAATTAGCTCCCTAATCGATCGGGCTCTATCGCGCCTGGAAAACTGGTATAGCCGAATGCTGAGCATTTCCATTCGCTATCGCTATTTTGTGGTCGCGGCCGCGCTGGGTTCCGTGGTGATTGGCGTGCTCGTCGCTCAACGCTTGGCCATCGATTTTATCCCTTCGCTTGACAGGTCAGAGTTCATCGCCGACGTTGAATTGGAGCAAGGCGCAGGCATATCCCAGTCGCGAGAGCTTGCGAAGCGCGCTGCCGCTGAGCTCGCAAAAATAAAACACGTTGATAACGTATTCTTCACCGTCGGCGGCAACCAGACCGAGCGGGTGAACGAGATCAGTTATTTTCTCAAACTTGTCCACAAAGAAGATCGCTTATCGGATCAATTTGACGTGATGGCCGAAGCGCGCCAGGTGCTCTACAAGGTTATACCCGAGGCCAAAACGATCTCTGTTTCTGAAATGCCCATCATGACCGGTGGCGGTCTTACGTCCTTTGATATGGAATATGCGTTGACAGGTTCAGATCTGGGGGAGCTTGAACGGATTACCGACGAGGTCATGCGACGTATGCGAGAAACCGGCATTTATGCGGATATACACTCTACGTACAAAATTGGCCGCCCAGAACTACAAATTGATGTCGATCGTGCCAAAGCGGCAGATTTAGGCGTCTCGATCAAAAGCCTTGCCAACAACGCGCGTATTATGCTGGGCGGGATAGAGGTCACTTCCTATGAGGAAAATGGAGAAAGGATCGAGGTGCGCGCCCAGATGGAGGAAGACGACCGCGCTGACATGCGCTGGGTCGAGCTCATTCAATCGCGGGCGTCGGACAGATCGCTCATTGATTTTGCCAATGTGGCCAATCTCCGCTTTGCTTCAGGCCCAGCCCAGATTGAACGCCAGTCACGATCCCGGAAAATCGGTATTTTCGCCAACACAAAGCCTGGCGTTGCGCTCGGGACTGCAACAGAGGAGCTAGACCGCATCATCGCTGCGGTCGGCCTGCCCGAAGGTTATTCCGGTCTATACCTTGGCCAAGCCCGACGCATGCAGGACAGCACAGACGCGATTATTTTCGCCTTCGTTTTAGCCCTCGTGTCGCTTTACATGATCCTGGCGAGCTTATTTAACAGCTTTGTGCAGCCCCTAATTGTCATGGTCACGGCTCCCCTCTCTTTTATAGGCGCTTTCTCAATGCTCTATTTTTTCAATCAACCTTTGAACATTTTTGTTCAGATTGCACTCATTGCGCTCATGGGGCTTGTCATGAAGAATGGCATCCTGCTTGTAGACCTTGCAAATCAGTTCCGCGAGGCAGGGAAAGCGTCGAAGGACGCGGTTTTAAGTGCAGGCCCTCAGCGATTACGGCCAGTACTAATGACTGCTTTGTCCACTGTCTTGGGTATGGTGCCTGTGGCGTTAGCTAATAGCGACGGCTCTGAACTCCGTAATCCGGTCGGTTTTCTTGTCATCGGCGGTATGTCTTCGTCGACAATTCTCACGCTTCTGGTTTTACCAGCCGCCTATGTGATCGCGGACGATGCCGCACGATCGCTAAGAAAATTTAAAAGCGTAGCGCTAAGGAAGCGTGCGTGAAACATCCATTTATCATCCTGGTTACTTGCATCTGGCTAAGTACGCAAGTGCCTGTCGCAATCGCCCAACAGGCGCAATTAGTAGAGGCAGCGTTTTCCCCGTCACTTTTACCGGATAAACAGAGCGATAGCCCGCCATTACTGGGCATTACAGGGCGTGTTCGCATTACTGACAATGACAGATTCCTGAGTGAAGTGCTGGATTTAGCTGAACAAGCAAGAGGGCTCGGTGATCGTTCCGAATCCGGTGTGTTATTACTCGACTTCGAAACCGACTCTCTTATCGCGGAGATGAAAGAGCTGGATGGTCAATTCGCTACGGGCCGAGCTAATTTCGCGGTACTATTTGATGCACCATTGCTACCAGAAGGTTGGCACCTGTGTGCTTGTGGCCAAGGGCGATTCGCCGGCACCTTTGTCTACGATCCCGAGGACGAACAGCGATTGCAATTGGCAACGATGACCGCGGGTCTCACGCCTTCCGATCTGGAATCCACGATAGAAACCGCCGGTGTAGCGGTAATCGATCTGGCTTTAATGAAACGCTTCAACGTCAATTGGCTAAAGGGTTTCAATTTCGGCGCCAGCTTCAAATACCAATACATCATCTTGCAGGAACGCAAACTCCGACTGGTGGAGCACGAAGACGACGAACTTTTCGATCCCAGTCGCGACAGCAACGAGCATCATTTTGGCAATATCGATATAGGGCTAACCAAAAAATGGGCTTCATGGGATATCACCGCCGTATTGAGAAATCTCATTCCCGGCGAATTTGATGGTCCACTAACCGACTCCGGGTGGCAGTCCAGGCCTCATCTTGAGCTGCATGCGCAACGCCCCCTTTCGATCGGGTCTCTCTCGATATCGGGAGATATTACTGAGCGCACCGGCTTTTCACATGTACCCAAAGAACGCCGCACCGGTATTAAGCTTGTTTCTCCAATCCATCCAAAAATTAACTCGATTCTCGGTTATAAAAATTACGATAACAGCATCGATAAGAACTCAGTACTGATGGGACTCGATTATTTCTTACTTGAGTATTTTCATCTTGCAGCAACGATGGAGTTTTCTGATAGCAGAGAATTCGGAGCAATGGTAGAGGTACAATTGCTCTTTTGATGAATCGAATGAAAATCCTCATGAAATTGAACGTGCGGGGTTGGATTTTCGAGCTATAAGATTCTCTGCAAAAGATACTTCTACAACCTATAAACCATAGTTGATAGTACCTTGCTGAGCTTTTGAAGTTTGCGTCACTAATGCCGAAAAGGAAACCAGAATCAGGTGTTCCACAAAATGAGAAAATCTGTTCATACACGCGACCGTCCGCTATATTTAGAGGCCCAGTCATACGGAGAGCGACTGACCGGATTTTGGCACGACGCAGTCAAACGATCACTGGTTTCGAATGACTGCAATATGCAGTTTAGCGACATAGGATCGAAGTGGCTAGATGGCCACTTATGGCACGGAGTTGCCGTTCGATCACGGTCGAGAGGCCACATCGGAGTAATATGCTCAACGGCTCTTCATGCCAATCGGAGCCTTTCAGCTACTACTGTCCAATTGCTGACTATTTAGATCAAGGTATATGGTATCGAGTGGTCAAATTTATAAACCTGGCCGCCCATCTGTTTGCTTGTTTCCATTAGGCCAAAAAACGTACGAATATAACGGAAAAAGTCAGAAATCCGTACTATCTCGCCTTCTAAACAAAATCAATAAGTTACGTACTTATACGTCGTACCGACTCAATTAAACCTATGGCAAACTGATGGCAAAACCTACCGTGGCACTATCACGCATACCCGCATTGAAGACCAGAATTATCGCATCGTTGCTGCTATCGATATGGATTTCCATATCCACTTTCTGGAAAATTTTCGGCGCAGTTTGTGGATGATTATGGTGCTGGCAGGCGCGGTGACTCTCTTGGCGGCCTGGTATGGCGTGCACCAGGGGCACGCGCCCTTGCGCGAGCTGAGTGCGACAATGAGTGATATTCAGGCGGATCGCCTTCATGTGCGTCTAGACCCTAACACCGTTCCCCGGGAACTGCAAAACCTTGTCTGTTCCTTTAATCATATGATTGGCCGCTTGGAAGACAGCTTCGTTCGACTATCCTATTTCTCCGCCGATATTGCCCATGAATTGCGCACGCCTTTGACCAACCTGATCACCCAGACCCAGGTGGGTTTGGGTAAGTCCAGAAGCCTGGAAGAATATCGCGAACTGCTCTACTCGAATCTTGAAGAACAGGAGCGCCTGACCAAAATGGTCAACGACATGCTCTGGCTGGCCCAGAGCGAACACGGCCTGCTCAAGCCTGTCTGGGAACCGCTGGATCTGGCTCGGGAAGTGCGCGAGCTGTTCGATTTTTTCGAGGCCCTGGCGGAGGAAAAGCACATCCAATTGGTGTTGGAAGGAAAGGCACCGATTATACAAGGTGACCGCGCTATGCTGCGTCGCGCATTGTCCAATCTGCTGTCCAATGCAATACGCCACACACCAGTGGGAAGAAGTGTGCTGATCCGTCTGGATTCATCGGGCGAGGGTAGGGCGTTACTCAGCGTACAGAATCCGGGGCCAGAAATTCCAGCCGAGCATTTGCTCAGGATTTTCGACCGGTTTTACCGGGTCGATCCTTCCCGGCAACGCCAAAGCGAAGGTGCTGGCTTGGGGCTGGCTATCGTCAAGTCCATAGTCGAGGCCCATGAAGGAAACATCGCGGTGATCTCCGAACGCGGCGTCACGCGCTTTACGATCAGATTTCCCAGAACAGGTGATGCAGGGAATATTGCGATGCGTGGTTAGCATCGAAGGCTCGTGTCGAGAGAACTGTAAAATTGTGAACGTCAGTATTAGGCTGTTGATATTCAATAGGGATGGAGCATTTCTATAGTGCTGGTAGGATTTTGGTCAAGGCTGGTTGGCTCGCGGCCTTTGAATTGACCCGTTTTCAAAAAAAGGATTTATTTTTAAGAAATTTCTGAGCATGGTATTTTTCATGGTATTACCGATTAGCGGGAAAATAAGTCGTTGAATACAAAAGATAAAAATGGCTTATTGATAATCGAGTGGGAGTGACGGGCACTGGCTGGCAATGTCTAGCAACGGCAGGCATTTCGGCTGAGGGTAAAAGAACTTTCCGCTAAGCGATAGACTGTATGTAAACACAGTATTGCAAGGACGCGGAACATGCCTCATGTGGCGGCCAGGACGGCCAGCCGGGATCGGGATACTGGTCGTTACCAGAGCCACCGACCCGAGCAAACCCTTCTCTATCAGATCGTTGACGAGTATTACCCGGCATTCGCTGCGCTTATGGCAGAGCAGGGAAAGGAATTGCCGGGCTATGTGCAACGGGAATTTGAAGAATTTCTCCAATGCGGGCGGCTGGAGCATGGCTTTCTACGGGTTCGCTGCGAGTCTTGCCACGCCGAGCACCTGGTCGCTTTCAGCTGTAAGCGTCGCGGTTTCTGCCCGAGCTGTGGGGCGCGGCGGATGGCCGAAAGTGCCGCCTTGCTGGTTGATGAAGTACTGCCTGAACAACCCATGCGTCAGTGGGTGTTGAGTTTCCCGTTTCAGCTGCGTTTCCTGTTTGCCAGCCGGCCCGAGATCATGGGGCGGGTGCTGGGCATCGTTTACCGCGTCATTGCCACGCACCTGGTCAAGAAAGCGGGCCATACCCACCAAGTGGCCAAGACGGGCGCGGTCACCCTGATCCAGCGTTTTGGATCGGCGCTCAATCTGAATGTTCACTTCCACATGCTGTTTCTCGACGGTGTGTATGTCGAGCAATCCCACGGCTCAGCGCGTTTCCGCTGGGTCAAGGCGCCGACCAGCCCAGAGCTCACCCAGCTGACGCACACCATCGCCCACCGGGTGGGTCGCTATCTGGAACGGCAAGGCCTGCTGGAACGGGATGTCGAAAACAGCTATCTGGCCTCGGATGCGGTGGATGACGACCCGATGACACCCCTGCTGGGGCACTCGATCACTTACCGTATCGCTGTCGGTTCACAGGCGGGGCGAAAGGTGTTCACTTTGCAAACTCTGCCGACCAGTGGTGATCCGTTCGGTGACGGGATTGGCAAGGTAGCCGGGTTCAGCCTGCACGCCGGCGTGGCGGCCAGGGCCGATGAACGCAAGAAGCTCGAACGGCTGTGCCGGTACATCAGCCGCCCGGCGGTATCCGAGAAGCGGCTGTCGTTAACACGAGGCGGCAACGTGCGCTACCAGCTCAAGACGCCGTACCGGGACGGCACCACGCACGTCATTTTCGAACCATTGGATTTCATTGCAAGGCTGGCCGCCCTGGTACCGAAGCCCAGAGTCAACCTAACCCGCTTCCACGGGGTGTTCGCACCCAACAGTCGGCACCGGGCGTTGGTCACGCCGGCAAAACGGGGCAGGGGCAACAAGGTCAGGGTGGCTGATGAACCGGCAACACCAGCACAACGGCGAGCGTCGATGACATGGGCGCAACGGCTCAAGCGTGTTTTCAATATCGACATCGAGACCTGCAGCGGCTGCGGCGGCGCCATGAAAGTCATCGCCTGCATTGAAGACCCTATAGTGATCAAGCAGATCCTTGATCACCTGAAGCACAAAGCCGAAACCAGCGGGACCAGGGCGTTACCCGAAAGCCGGGCGCCACCGGCTGAGCTGCTCCTGGGTCTGTTTGACTGACGAGCCTGAAGGCCAACGATACCAATCAAAATGCTGCGTTCACAGCGCCGCGGCAGGGATCCGCCGTGCTGGTTGTCGGAAAAGGAGCCGCTAGTGGGAAAGAGGAGGGTAAATTTTCAGCGTTGCTGGCTCCCCGTCAGCCGGATTGGGTTGCATCGCAGGGGTGTCGAAAGAGTCAACTGCGGTCCAAAGCTGTTGGACTTGGGTGAAAAGGGCGTTTATTCTTCCTATACGTCTGCCATGAACCCCAGTGTGCGCCTGCTAAAACGTCAAGCCAAGCGCTTTGAGGTCGCGTGTAGCTTGCGCCGGATGCTCAAACACCACGCCATGCCAACCCCGGGCTTTGGCGGTGGCAATGTTTTTTGGCAGATCATCCAAGAACACCAGATCAGTGCCGGAAAGGCCCGCGCGCCGCTCTGTCAGTTCATAGATTTCCGGATGCGGCTTGGCGCATTTTTCACGCCCCGACACGATCACATCGTTAAAGCCTTCAAACAGGCCGAAGGCAGCGCACAGATCGTCAAATTTTTCATCCGGCACATTGGTCAGGCCATAAAGGCCATAGCCTGCAGCCTTTAGCTGATCAATCAAATCAAATGTGCCTTCAATGCGCCCCTTCACCATGTCCAGCCAGCGATCGCCCCAAGCGCGAATCAGCGCCTCATGCTCAGGGTGGCGCGCAGAAAGAAGGTCCGCATTTTCTTTGAAGGTTTTGCCGCCTTGATCGTGCTGAAAATGCCATTCCATCGTGCACACCTCGGCCAAGAAGTGCTCCATCTCAGCCTCATCGGCAATGAGTTGGCGATAGAGATGGCGCGGGTCCCAATCCACCAGCACATTCCCCATATCGAACACGACAGCTTTAACGCTCATAGTACCCCCGAAAAGAAAAAGGCCGCGTCTTCTACCCGAAGCGCGGCCCTTAAACCATATGCGAAATCAATTAGCCTTGGCGAGCCTTCAGGCGCGGGTTGCGCTTGTTGATCACATAGACGCGGCCCTTACGGCGCACAACGCGGCAATGGCGGTCGCGCTTCTTGGCAGACTTCAGCGAGTTGACGACTTTCATTGTATCGTCCTTTCCATAACAAAACCGCCAAAAATGGCGGCGTAAAATCAGTTGGCCGGAACCTATTGAAAGCGCTACAGCCTGTCAACACAGCGTGTGAAACGAATAAAGGGGCACACGGTCGCAGTTTTCAGGGAAATCCCTAGCCTTCCTCCTCCGGCATGCCGCCGCTGAGAAGGTGGATTTCAAGCAGCCGAGCGAACCACCCGCGGAATTGCTTGCGCATTTTGGCCTGATCTTCAACGCCGAAGCTGTCTAAAAGGCCAGAGCCAAATACAGCCTCCCCAAAGGCGGCGCTGGCAGCCAGCAGCACCACATTCATGGTGTCTTGCTTGTTGGCGCGCGGCAGCCCCACCTTTTCAGCGGCTTCATCGCGCAGATTGTGGATGACATCGGCAATATCACGCATCAAAAACTCATCTGCCGTGCCACTGGGAATATCTGACATCCGGCCAGACAGCACGACCCACGCCAAAAGGCGGGCAAGCCCGCGGTCTGACAGAACGGAGAAAACCTGCGAGATAACCTCCCCCGCATCCGGGTTTTGCAGGTCAATATCCTTCAAAAGCTCAATCAAGCCTTCGCGCAGATTTGAGAGGGTGCGCAAGGAAAGCGCCAACACCAGCCCGTCACGGCTTTCAAAATGATGTAAAATGGCGGGATGAGAAATACCGACATCTGCTGCAATATCCTGCAAGCGCAATGCCTCTGGCCCGCCATTCGCCAGACGTTCCTCTGCCGCATCCAAGATAACCCTTTGGGCTTCTTCCTTGGTGCGCCGCACCCGTTTTTTCGGTTCGGTATCTGCCATGATGATTCGCTACCCTCTTCCGCGATAGCTTGGCACATTGGCATCTGGAACCCAAACGCCGCTTGGCACATCGCCGGTTTGATAAAAAATGTCGATCGGCATGCCACCGCGCGGATACCAATAGCCGCCTATGCGCAACCAGGGCTCCCAGAACATAAGCGGACGTGATTCTCCGCTCAGTGGGTTTATGTAGTTGATTTCCCTGTATTTTTTCTCGCCAGTTTTACAGGGAGTGAATTCGCTTCTTCTTCGCTGATTTGTGCCGCTCTTTGAGCTCTATATCAATGTACTTGTCGGTAATGGCGCTGGAGCTATGGCCTGCATCGTCTCTCACATGCTCTCTGGGCCTGGTTTTGACGTCTTCTGAGATACCTGTATGGCGCAGCCAATGCACGGTAGCACCCATCAGTGATTCGGCCTCCTCTGTTTGTTGCTGAGCAACCAGGCTCTGAATCGCCTTGTCGAAACAGTCTTGTACTATAGACCGTATGTGTGTGGTATTGGCCATAGGCCCTTGGCCCCGATGAACCGGAAGTAGTGGCGAGTCATCAGCTGGCGTGGGTAGTACCGATAACCCCCGAAACTTCCGCCAGCGTTTTAGCGCAGCCAGCATTGTATCGCTAACCGCTATTTGCCGCTCTTTATTGCCTTTTCCTACCGTGGTAAACCACCACAATCCATCGTTATCCTTGTGAAAGTCATTCATCGTGGGTGTCCAGCGGTCGCTAGCCGCCAACTCTGATATCCGTAAATACATACTGTAAAGCGCGGATAACATGAAGAGCGTTCGCTCATGAGATCCCGGGTTGTCTGCGGCCATCTGCTCAGCGGTAGTGATGACCACTTGCCACTGAAGTGGACTCAATCGACGTACTCTAGTTTGGCCCTGACGCTTCTGCACGAACTTACTTTTTTGCCGAATCAAGGCCACCGGGTTGCTGTAGACATATTCCTCTAACAGCAGATATTGGTAAAAACTACTGCAGATAGCCATCAGCTGTTTGATGCTGTTATTTGAGGCGAAATAGTCCTTTTTAGAGGGCGCTTCGCCCTTTTTGTGGGCAGATTTCGAGACCGTTGCCACGAAGGGTCGCCACTCGGGGTTTGGTCGGCGCTCACTTTCACTGTCAATAAAACGTGGCGCTTTCTTAACGCCGATCCAGGCGGCTGGTGGACGCTGACTAAACCGAATAAATTTCTCGATATCCTCTCGCTTCAGTCCATCCAGTGTGGTCAGGGCAATGTGCCAGGTCCATTGCAGCAAGTTTTCGACTTCACGACGGTAACTATTAAACGTTGCGGCGCTACCGGTGTACTGTTGGAGGAATTGCACAGCAATGGTGAAATCGCGACTCTGCGCTTCCGACAGGTCGTCGGGCGGACTCGCGTTATCGATATACTCCATGGCATCCAGGTATGCTAGTGGAGGCCGTCTCATGCTAGCGGTTGTCATCGGCTGCTCACGCTGATACATTTACCGTATTAATAATAGTTATCACAGTATATAGATAATAATAGGCAAGGCAATATGTATTCAGGAGTCCCTATATGACGCGATTGGTCTTTCTGTCGCCCACTGAAAAACGGAAATTCGACTCCCCTCCCGTCTTTACAAAAGAACAACGTCACGCCTACTTTGTCGTGACTGAGGATATTCGACGAACTCTGAGTCAGCTACGCACAACGACAAATAAAGTCGGCTTCCTTTTGCAGCTCGGGTATTTCCGGTACTGCGGGAAATTCTTTGTGCCATCTGTGTATCGCCGTAGGGATATCCAATACGTGAAGCGACTTCTCAGCGTCACAGATGAATTCAATTTCGATCGCTATCCTTCAGCCCGAATTTTACAGCATAGATCACGCATTCTGACACTGCTGGATTGGACACCTTTCGATGAGTCCAATGCTACATTGATTGCTGAACGCATCCAATTGTTGGCCCAGCAGCAATTGAAGCCAGATCAGGTATTTGTTGCTGCAATTGATTTTTGCTGGAAGCAACGCATCGAAATACCGACCTACCATCAGTTATCCACAGTGATTACGGACAGCTTCAATATCGTGGAATCCAGCCTGCTAAACACCCTGTCGTCAGAATTGCGCGAGGATGAAAAATCCTCGCTAGACGTATTGCTAGCAAATCCGAAGAATCACTGGCTACCTTTGCTCGGGCAAATCAAACAGGTTAACCAGTCATTGCGCGCCAAGGATATTCAGCAAAATGTCAACGCATCCCGGACGCTCAGAGATCACTTCGAACAGTTTCGATCAATTTTTGACGAGTTAAATTTGAACCAACAAGCCACAGAGTACTACGCTACCTGGGTACAGAAGGCAACGCTGACACAAGTGAAGCAGTTTCCCAATCCACAGAAACGTCACCTCCATTTACTGTCCTTCATCAAGCACCAGTACTATTTCCGCCAAGATGTCTTGATGGATATTTTCCTAAAAAGTGTCCGCACCGCTACGAATGGCGTTAATAAGAAGCTTGCTCAAAAAGAGCAAAAAACGCAGTCAGAGCGAAAGACTGCTATCCAAACAATCAACACGTCCCATAGAAATTCACGCCATCTACTGGACGAAATTACGCGTATTGTCCGATGCAAGGACCAATCAGATTCTGAGAGAATGGAAAAGATTGAACGTCTGATCGATGACTATGAGGCTCTGCAGGGAGATATCAAGACAGAGAAATTACAATTCTATGAACAACTACTCGATCAACACACAGAGGGTCAGCACTATTACGATACCCTGGAAAACCAATCTCTGCGCCTCCAGCGCAAGGTGTCCTCAGTGCTTAAGAATTTGGTATTCGATAAGGCGTCATCGGAGGAGCCGTTATTTGCAGCCATGACACATTTTCAAGTGACGGATGGTAATGTCGGACACTCACCACCTCTGGACTTCCTGCCAGAAAAGGAACAAGACATTGTCGCAGGCGATACCACATTCCGCACATCGCTGTACAAAATACTACTTTTTCAATCCGTTGCGGATGCGGTGCGCGCGGGCAAGCTTAACCTCCAGTATTCATACCGTTATCGCGCTATACAGGACTACCTGATTCCTACTGCACGCTGGCGGAAAGAAAGGGATCGCTTGCTGACATTGGCAGGCCTACAAAAATTCGCAGATGGCGCAAGCTACCTTGCGGAACTCAAAACAACACTAGAAAGCACATACCAGGCTGTCAATGGACGCTTTGGTGAGGGGAATAACACGTACCTATCTGTTGACGACTCTGGCTATGCCAAGGTCAGTACGCCCGGTACGTCATTTAGTGAAGACGGATATAATGGCACCCTATTGAAGGAGAACGGCATCGTTCCCATTTTGCGCGTTCTTCGGGACATTAACCGAACGAGCGACTTCACCCGCTACTTTAAACATCTAAGCCCCAAACACCACAAGCTCAAGCCGAATGTCGAAACGGTTCTGGCTGGTATTATGGGCATGGGCTGTAACATTGGTATTGATAAACTGTCCCAGATCTCTGTAGGTATCAACGAAAGCACGCTGAAAAACACCGTTAACTGGTGCTTTAGCCTGAAAAATATTCAGGCAGCGAACAACGTTATTATTGGCCAGATTGACAAGCTCGCTTTATCCAACGCGTTTCAAAAATATCCGGACCAGCTGCATACCAGCAGTGACGGGCGCAAGGTAAACGTTGGAGTAGATTCACTGCATGCAAGTTATTCATTCAAATACTTCGGCAAGGATAAAGGCGTCACGATGTATACTTTCATCGATGAGCGCCATGCCCTGTTCCACTCAACCGTGATTAGTGCATCCGATAGAGAGGCCGCCTATGTCATTGATGGCTTGATGCAGAATGAAGTCGTCAAGAGTGACATACACTCGACGGATACACACGGATTTTCTGAAGCCATATTTACGGCCACGCATATGATAGATACTGCATTTGCCCCACGTTTTAAGAAGATTGGCGAACAGCGGCTGTATGGATTCTCCAGCAAATCTACATATCAAAGGCGCGGTTACAGTATTGTGCCGAGTCGCACAATCAACCGGAAACTCATCCTCAAAAACTGGGATGACATCCTCCGCTTTATGGCTACGATTAAACTGCGCTATTCCAGCGCCTCGCAACTGTTCAAGCGGTTAAGCTCCTATGCGAAAGATCATCCGTTGTACCGGGCATTAAAGGAGTTCGGACGCATTATAAAATCCCAGTTTATACTGACTTACTATGATGACGTAGAGCTACGTCAGCGTATTGAAAAGCAACTGAATAAAGTGGAATTAGCCAACAGGTTTTCAGCGGCTGTATTTTTTGCTAACAACCAGGAATTCCAGGTAGGCACCAAGGAGGAACAGGAAATAGCAACGGCCTGTAAAGTGCTCATGCAAAATGCCATTGTCCTGTGGAATTACCTGTACCTGTCCCAACGGCTATCATCCACGGCTGATCCCGACGACAGGCAGGACATGCTCGAGGCCATTACCAGTGGTTCGATCATAGCCTGGGCACATGTCAATATGCAGGGGGAATATGATTTTACACGGCCCGCCGCTAATGATGATGTCTTTGATATGGCGAAAATTCTTGCGCTGAAACTGGGTTGACCTCTGGCTTTGATATAAGGAGAAGGACGAATCCTTTCAAGACAATGAGTTGGTTCCACTGATCAGAAAATCTCATTCATTCACCCTCGGCCCCCAGGTCCCAAGGCCGTAAACAAAAGTAAGAAACTGTTTTTGTTGCCTGGAGCGTACCATATATGGTACATTCAGCAGAATGATAGCACCTAAGAAAAAAATAACCGCTGTTTTTTACCAGCTCTCCAGCGGGAAAGAACCTGTTAGAGATTGGTTGCTTGGACTGACCCAAGAAGATCGGCAAACAATCGGGCAGGACATTATGGCAGTGGAGTTCGGTTGGCCTTGTGGTGAACCGCTGTGCAAATCCTTATCTGGCTATCCTGGATTGTGGGAGGTCAGAAGTAATATTAAGAGCGGGATCGCCCGTGTGTTTTTCTATATCGACAATTCAGAGATGATCCTATTGCATGGACTGGTTAAAAAGACCCAGAAAACACCGGACAGAGATTTAAAGCTCGCTCAGAAGCGGAAGACGGAGTATCAGAAAAATGGCTAAAAGAAACCCTCGAGCAGGTTCAAGTTTTGACGACTTTCTAAAGGCAGATGGTATCTATGAAGATGTTCAAAATGCCGCGATCAAAAAAGTACTGTCTGCAAAACTAGAAGCTGCCATGCTTGACCAAAATATTTCAAAAACCGATATGGCTAAACGCTTGAAAACCAGCCGTTCACAGCTTGATAGATTGCTTGATCCAGACAATGAAACTATAACACTTCAAACTGCTAGTAGAGCAGCGGCAGTGCTTGGGATGACCTTAGAAATCAACCTTAGCCCGATGTAAAGACCTGGGCCAGATTCGGCCAAAAGCATGCCCTATCAAGCGTCTCAGGAAAAGGTGGTGAGGAATCACTATAAATAAAATAGCTTAAGTGGGGGGAACGCAATATCTCGTCCCCTTATGCCCGCGGACCCAGAGCGGCACAAATCAGCGAAAAAGATGCGAATTCACTCCCTGTAAAAGTGGCGGGAAAAATTACTGGGAAATCAACGGCTTAAACCCACTGAGCGGAGAATCACGTCCGCTTATGTTCTGGGAGCCTTATAAGCACTGCACATTCAGCCGGCCTTACCAAGGGATCGCAGAATCCTCTCTGTGTGTTCGCCGGAACGCGGAACATCACCGACCTCCTGCTGGGTCGCACTGAATTTCGGCGCAGGAGCTGGCTGCAACAGGCCTTCACCCGCAACAAAGCACTCGCGTGCCCTGATGTGCTCGTCTTCCGCCGCTTCCGGCAGCGACAGTACTGGTGCGAAACAGGCATCGGTGCCCGACAGCAATTCGCACCAGTGTGACCTGGGTTTACTGGCAAACAGGACCGCCATTTTTTCTCGGGCGGCAGGCCAGGTCTTCTTGTCGTGCTGGCGGGCGAAGTCAGGATCGTCTTCAAACCCGCACAGGGCAATCAATTCTCGGTAAAAATTGGGTTCAAGGGCCTGTACCGTAATGTAGCGACCGTCCGAACAGGGGTAGCTGTTGCACCAGGGTGATGCCCCGCCGAAGAACGTTTCACTGGGGGTCTCGCTGATTGCGCCCTCCCCTCGCAGGCCCGCGATCAGGGTCTGGTTATAGATGGCACCGTCGCAGATGGCTGCGTCGATTACCTGCCCCTCGCCGGTGCGCTGCGCGTGCAGCAGCGCTGCCAGGATGCCCAATACCAACATATTCGAACCGGAACCGATGTCACCCAGCACTGTGGGCGTGGGATAAGGCGCATCGCCCGGCAGGCCGCCGTAGTGGAGAATCCCCGAGATGGCGAGGTAATTCAGGTCGTGTCCAGCCGCATGCGACAGGGGGCCATCCTGCCCCCAGCCGGTCATCCGACCATAGACCAGGGAGGCCTTTCGCTGATGCACGACCTCTGGCCCCAGCCCCAGCCGCTCCATTACACCGGGGCGAAAGCCCTCGATCAGCACGTCGGACTGCTCCGCCAACTGCAACACACTTTCCACCGCTTTCGGGTCTTTCAGGTCCAGAGCTATGGATTGTTTGCCTCGGTTGAAAAAGCCGTTCTGACCCACCTCAGCCGCGTTTTTGTTAGCGGCTGCGCGTTCAACCAGGATGACTTCCGCCCCCAGATCGGCCAGCATCATACCGGCGATCGGGCAGGGCCCGATACCGGCGATTTCTAAAACTTTGATTCCGGCTAGCGGTCCCACGTCTCTCTCCTCAAGGCGTTGGTTGTATGGCCTACCTGGCCTGCATCACCGTGGCAGCATCCAGGCGCAGGACCCGGCCATTCATATAGCCATTCTCCGCTAGGAAGGCGCAGGCGTGGGCGAACTCATCCACCTCGCCCATGCGCTTGGGCGCCTCGCACATCGCGATCAGTGAGTCCTGCACTTTCTGGTCCAGCCCCTTCACCAGAGGTGTTCCAAACAGTCCCGGGGCAATTGAATTCACCCGGATACCCAGGGGGCCGAGTTCGCGGGCAGCGGGAATATTCATGCCATTCACGCCCGCCTTGGACCCACTGTAGGCGCTCTGGCCGATCTGGCCTTCAAAGGCTGCGCCGGAAGATACGTTCACAATCACACCGCGCTCACCGTTCTCGTCCGGCTCGTTCCTGGCCATCTGCTCGGCGCACTTGGCCATCACGTTAAACACGCCCATCAGGTTTACGTTGATCACCGTAGCGTACTTTGCCAGGCTGCTGGCCTTGCCTTCCCGGTCGAGGATCTTGCAGGGCAGCGGGATACCAGCGGCGTTAACATTCATATGGATCGCGCCGAACTTGTCCATGATCGCTGCGATAGCGACATCTATGCTCTCCTCGGAGGTCACATCGGTCTGGCAGAAAATGGCATTTTCCTCGCCCAATTCTTCTACTGTCGCTGTGCCGGCTGCCTCATTCAGGTCCAGAAGTGCAACCTTTGCACCCTTCTCGCTCACCATATAACGCGCGGTGGCCTGGCCCAGACCCGAGGCGCCGCCGGTGATTACCAAAACTCTATTTTTCAGCTTCACAAAAACCTCCAAATTCCCTTACTTAACTGAACGCATTCAAACCGGTCAGGGCCCGGCTGATTAACAGCTTCTGGATTTCGGTAGTGCCATCGGGGATCGGCGCGACAATAGCCTCCCGCGCCAGGCGCTCAACGATGAATTCCTTGGTCACACCGTTACCACCGTGAATTTCCAGCGCGTCGCGCGTCGCGGTCACCGCGATTTCGGTGCCGTACCACTTGGCCATGGCGCACTCCTTGTCCGCGCGCTCGCCGCGCATCACCATATCCATGGCCCGGTAGGTCAGCAGCCGGGCGGCATCGATCTGGGTGGCCATGGTGGCGAGCTTGTCGGCGATCAGCTGGTGACCGCCAATCAACTTGCCGTGCTGCTTGCGCTCCTGGGCGTACTTGATGGCCTCGTCCATGGCGCGACGCGCCACGCCAATTCCCCACATTGCCATGTGGCAGCGAGCGTATTCGAATATCTTCAGGGTATTTTTGAGCCCGGTACCGCGGCCACCCACCACGTTCTCCACCGGCACCCGCACATCAGACATGAAAACCTGCGAAGTGGACTGACCGTTCAACGCCATCTTGGGAATTCCCACCGTCTCGTAGCCATGCTCCTCACGGTCGATCAGTATATGGCTGATCTCGTTCTCACCGGTGCGACAGGTACAGATGAACACGTCTGAGTACTCGCCATTCGTAATCCAGGTCTTTTCGCCATTGATCACCCAGTGGTCGCCATCGAGCACCGCACGCGTCTTGACTGCAGACACGTCTGAACCCACGTCCGGCTCAGAGATACCCATGGCGATGAACTTGTCGCAGTTGATGATGTCCGCGAGGTAATTCTCCTTGATGGCCTCGGGCGCCAGCTGTCTTAACAGCTCGGCATTGACCGCGTTGATAAAACCGGGGATGGCGATATCCAGAGAGGTGTAGGCGATCTCCTCAAATACCATCAGGTGGGTGAGCCAGTCCATGCCAAAGCCGCCCCACTCCTCACCGAATGGCGCCTTGATCAAGCCGAACTCGGTCAGCCCCTGGGTCCACTCCTGCATTTTCTCCCGCGGTATGAAGCCCTCGCCGTGCTCGCGAAAGGCCGGCTCGATCTCCGAGTCCAGGTATTTGCGCAGATTCTCGATAATCATCTGCTGTTCTTCACTGCGTTGGAAATTCATCGCTTTGTTCTCCTCTACTGCTTTGCGAGTATGCTTACCGCGGCCGTTGCCTCTTCCAGGCCGACGAGGCCACCACCGTTTTCCTGTACTGCGATCCGCGCGCCTTCAACCTGGCGCGCGCCGGCTTCGCCGCGCAGCTGGGTTACCAGCTCAAATATCTGGCCGAGGCCTGTGGCGCCGATGGGGTGCCCTTTTGACTCCAGGCCGCCGGAGGGATTGACCGGCACCCGGCCGCCGACAGTGAAATCGCCGCGCGCGGCGGCGGGGCCGCCCTCCCCCCAGGGCACCAGGCGCAGGTTTTCCACCTGGATGATCTCACCCATGGCAGTCGCGTCGTGCACCTCCACCACGCTCACATCCTCCGGGGAAACGCCGGCCTTCTCGTAGGCTTCTGCGGCCGCCAGCGCAGTAATGTGCTTTTCATACTCCTCGGCCGTGCGGTTGATACCGGAGCGGAAGACGCAGCTGAGCAGCTTCACCGCCCGGGAGGCATCGCCCCTGAGCCGTTTGAGGCCCTCGGCACTGCACAGCACCGCCGCGGCAGAGCCGTCGGAGATGGGCGCGCACATGGGCAGGGTCAGGGGGTAAGTGATCGGCGGTGCGGCCATCACCTCTTCAACGGTGTAAGGGTTCTGGTACTGGGCCAGGGGATTGTGCACCGAGTGGGTGTGGTTCTTGGCGCAAACCGCGGCGATCTGCTCCTGGGTGGTGCCGAAGGTCTTCATATGCTGGCGGCAGAAGGCTGCGTACACATCCATGAACATGCTGTAGGGCTTGGGTGACAGGGAGCCTTCCGGCAGGGTAATCCCCTCCCCCATCTTGAGCAGGTACTCCTTGTTGGCCTCAACCGTGGTCACATCCCAGGCGGAATCGAACGCGGCGAACATCTTCGCCTTGTCCTCGGTTAACATTTTTTCCGTACCCACCGCGATTGCGATATCGCAGCTGCCGGCGCGAATCGCCTGGGCAGCCAGGTAAAGGCCGGACGTGGCGGAAGCGCAGGCGCCTTCAACATTGAATATAGGGATGCCCTCAAAACCCATGGAGCGCAGGGCCACCTGGCCGGGCACCATATGCTGGTCCTGCAGAAAGCCGATGACACAGGAGGCGAAGAAGGCCTCGCCCACCTCGTCCTTGTCTACACCCGCATCAGTCAGGGCCCCCTGTACAGCCTCAGCGGTCAGGTCCTTGTAGCTCTTGTCCATATGCCGACCGAAGGGGGTCATGCCGACGCCGGCGATATATACATCTGTCATTTTCTCTACTCCTATTAGCGGCCCTGGAACCGTGGCTTGCGTTTCTCGGCAAAGGCGGCCAGGCCTTCCTGCATATCCCAGGAGCGCTGGTGCTTGCGGAATTCGTACATCTCGTGCCGCAGCGCGTCGTCTCGGGTCTTGTCAGCGGCGGCATTAGCCACGGACTTCATCCGGCGCAGGGCGATGGGGCTCTTCTCAGCGATATGCAGGGCCAATGCCTGGGCGGCTTCCTGCAGCTCACCGTCGGCTACCACCTCATTGACGAAGCCGTAGTTTTTCATCTCCTGTGCGGAAAGAGTTCTGCCGGTAAACAGTAGGTACTTAGCCACGTTGTGGGGAACGATACGCGGCAGTACTGCTGCTCCCCCCGCCCCCGGGTAGACACCGAAGTTGGCGTGAGCGTCGCCTATCCTGGCACTCTCAGCGGCCACGACGAGATCGGCGCACATGGCGGTCTCCAGGCCACCTGCCATGGTGATACCGTTGAGGGCGGCAATCACCGGCTTGGGGAAATCGCGCAGCGGGTTCAAAACCCTGTCGCACAGGCGATCGAGGAAATCAGGCTTACCGGGTGGGACGTCGAGGCTATCCAATACCTGCTTCAAGTCAGCGCCGGCGCAGAAAGCCTTGCCCGCACCGCTGATGACAACAACCTTGATACACTCATCCCCCAGAATCTGTTCCAGGTACTCCTCGTACAGGGTAATCATTTCCAGGCTGATGGAATTCATGGCCTCGGGCCGGTTCATGGTCAACCAGGCTACTCCATCCCTGTTTTCGAATAGAAGGGCAGCTTCACTCATTAGAAAAACTCCTGACACTGATCCATCTGTGGACCGATATTGTTAGCGGAAACCCGCGCTGGGTATTCACTCCCGTGTTCTGGGAATACTATAAGCGCAGGCGGCTGTAAGCCCCTTGTCATCAGAGCTTAAATACTTGTCTGGATGATAATTGTTAACGGGGGCTTTGAGAGTCGATTCGGGCGAATCGGGGAAGAAATAAAAAAAACAGCGCTTGATACCAGGCAGGGTGCCGGCATCAAGCGCCGCAAAGGGACTATCAGAAATTGTATGCTGCAGATATTCCGTAGACGCGGGGTTCCTCAACCCAGCCAATATAAACTCCTGGGCTCAAGGGAGCATCAACCGAAGCGGTGTAGGTGGTCTCATCGGTCAGGTTCCGTCCGTAGAGCACCACCTCCCAGGTACCTTCCAGGGACATCAGGGAGATACTGGCATCGACCTTGGTGTAGGAATCCTGCAGCACATTTTCATCGAGGTCGCCATCCAGGAAGAATTCATCCTTGTAATTGACATCGACATGGAAATTGAATTCCGCCCAATCAAATGCGTGATTGTAGTCCAGGTAGAGCGAGGCACTGTGCTCCGGTGCGAACGCCCCGCGCTCGCCGGACAGATCGGGGTCCTAGGGATTTTGCCTCCAAATACTGCAAAGGCCGCTGAAGTGCCCGCGTTTACTGGCCTGTAGAGAGGCATCAATTTTTACTTATCGGCCGATAGCCCTCAATCGGCGCC
>OJGD01000168.1_pt1 | contig 28609 bp, 45 predicted proteins | sample 1594571 | NCBI WGS metagenome assembly OJGD01 (sample SAMN05416771, study PRJEB24817) | seawater metagenome | isolation source: Sea water | place: Canada:Atlantic | collected 2013-11
TCTTCCATCCTTATGCCCACTCGTTTCGTTTAACAACTGTGAATATTTTCTTTTGGTAACGCTTGGTTCCTTCCTTCTCCCAGATAACTAAGACTGTCAAGTCATCATCCAACCAGCATCCCTCCTCGGTGTAGTGGTCCTTAGTGTAGAAGTAAGAGCGCAACATACTGGGGTCGGTAGCGCACACTTCGTCGGTCAATACGATCTTGCCTTTGGCATCGTTTTTAACGTGGGCGAATGTGACTGCTTGTGCTGGCAGTGCCAGTGCTGCGATTAAGATTAGTAGTGCTTTCATTTGATGATCTCCTGTAGTTTGCTTTGCATGAACTCGTACCTTTCAACACTGTTGTGGGGTAAGTCACACTCCTCGATCTCTGCTAAAACTTTAGCGTTGTGAACAATCCGTTTACCGGACTGCATTAATTTTCCTAGTGAGCTAGTCACATCCATAGGCACTAACTCATCGTCAGCACCCAGCACTTCTTCAAACAATTCTGATTTTACTTTACCCATTACACCGTCTCCGTTAAGCAGCCAATGGTGTAGCCGTTTTCTAAAACCCAATACTGTTTAGCAGGGTTGCCTACGATTACATCACCGGGTACAAAACCCGCGCTGACATCAGATACCATTCCATCGTGAGGTAATTGCACAAGGCGTAGCCCGTCTTCATTGATCCAGTAGTCAACAATGCGGTCCATCTCATCGCGTGTGTCTGCAACAATGCCAGAATCCCAGCCCTTGTATTCACTGATCCCGTACCAGTGAATGCTAAATACTGTGTCGTTATCGAGGGTGGCGTTGCCATCACAAACATCACACCAAGGAATCATCTGGCCTAGGTCATCTTCTGTTCTGGTCAACTCCGTGTCGCAGCTATCGCAAGACTCAGCGTCACGCTCGTATGGGTTGTCGAAGTAGATGTCTTTTCGTTCAATCATTTTGTTTTCCCGTTGTTGTTGAGATCAATTAAAACCTATATTTTTATATAAAACAACCTATATTTTTATATAGTTCTGTAGTAGTATCGTGGCTAAACCGGAGAATGAAATGGATACGAACATAATTAGTAAAGCAATAGCCAAGGCTGGCGGTGTTAGTGCGCTGTCTAGGGAGATGGATACATACCCTCAACAAATACAGCACTGGAGGGACAGGAACAAACCATTGCCGGTAAAGCATGTGGTAAAGATGTGCCAATTCTTAGGCGATGTTAAGCCACACGATATAAGGCCAGATGTTTTTATGGCACACTGGGAAGTATAGGTTTGGTCGGCTCCCCGCCTCCTCTGTTCTCCTGTTGTTAGGGGGGTCGGCCTTTTTTTACGGTATGTCCTGCACCGAAAGCAGCAAAGGCCCAGTAGGGTGCCGGTGGTTAACCGGCTGGACACAATGACCAAAGACAATTCAACAGAAATCTGGGCGCATTAGTGGAGCGCCAAAAGGAACACCCGTTAATGGTGGCATAAATCCTCCCTCTCTTTTTTTAGATAGGTAGGTGGGCAAAGTTTGGGCCAGCTTGGAAATGGTGGGGTGGAAATACAGGACTGTTGATAAGACTGAATGCACTGGTGGGCCACCTAACCCACTAAATGTCACGGCGTGGGAGTAAGAAATGCAGGACAGAATGGACAGGATTCTTGAGAGGCTTTCGGAAAGAATTAATGAATGGGAGGGGGCATCAGTTGAGGCAATCGAGGCAGAGACAAACTTTAAATCGTATGAGGCAGCAACAAAGAAGGCGTATATGGACGATGGTCAGAGCGCAGCAAAAGCAGAAGTTGAAACAAGAGCGGGAGGGCAATGGGCTGAGTATTACCGGGCAGTCCAGTTATCAAGCCTGAAGGCAGAAAAATTAAAGCGGTTGATTATGTTGGGGCAGTTATCGTTTGATGCGGAGCGCACAAAGAATGCTAACTTGCGGAAGGTGGTATAATGCCTAAGACATTGAGAGCAAAAGCCCTAGAGACTATTCAAAAGCTGGCGAGGATCAGCGCAGCCGATGACAATGGCTACTGCAAATGCGTGAGTTGTGGAAAACTAGATCATTACAAGTGCATGGACGGCGGTCACTGGATACCAAAAGGCTCAAGCAGTAGATGGGCGCTGGATGAAAGCAATGTTAACCCTCAGTGCCGGGGCTGTAATGCGTTTTCCATGAAGCATGGCAGCGCAGCGGCGCAGTACACGTTATGGATGATTGACTGGGTTGGCAAGGATCAGGTTGAGCATATGCTGGCGACCAAGAATGACCCGGTGAAATTCTACGCAGCCGACTACAGAGAAATGATTGCCGATTGGTCAGAGCAGATAAAGGCGCATGAGCGCAGACTAGGTGAGCGAGGCAGGTTGAAATGAGATCACCGAGGGCGATAGCTCAGGATATGGTAAAGGCCGCTGACGCAGCGATAAGGGATGTCTGGGAACGTGAACCTAAAGAGGCTAGAGAAGAGGGCGTGAAAGCGTTAGTATTTGCCCACTTTTGTAATGCTTACGCAAGGCGAGGCAAGTATGAGTCAGTCAAAGACTCCAGTTGATCCTGAAGAATTCGCTAAAGAGTTTGAGGCTTTGGGGCCAGCGGAGATGGCTAGAAAGTACAGTGTTGATATTCGCAACGTTCACATGAAGCGTAAGCGGGTAGAGAACCTTCTGGGGACTATCCTACACGTCCCAGCGCATTTAGACGCCAGGAACAGGCCCAGAGAGTCGTTTAGGCGCAACTTAGAAGTGACTGATGGTGTAATCATGGTCGGCAGCGATTGTCATTATGAACCCAACACCGTCACGACTGCTCACCTTGCCTTCGTTCAAATAGCCAAAAAACTAAAGCCGAAGGTTATTGTTTTAGACGGCGACCTAATAGACGGCAGCAGCATTGGCAGGCACCCAATGAACGACTGGGAAGACCGGCCCAGTGTCGAGCAAGAGTTATCCACAGCACAAAAAAGACTCAACGAGATACAGAAGGCCAGCCCCAAGAGTGACAGGTACTGGCTGATTGGCAACCATGATCAGCGGTTCAACTCATATTTAGCAAACAATGCAAACCAATTTGGCGGGGTGGTAGGTTTCGACTTAAAAGACCATTTCAAAGAATGGACGTTTGGAATGTCATTGTGGATAAGTGGGGCAGAGCGGCCCATTGTGATAAAGCATCGAATCGCGGGTGGTGTTCACGCTGCATACAACAACACGATGAAAGCAGGAACCCACATCGTCACAGGCCACACACACGCGCAGCAAGTGTATAGCTGGTCTGATTACACAGGCCACAGGTACGGCGTGCAATGCGGGACAATGGCGAACCCTCACCAGCCTACGTTCGATTATACAGAAGATGGGCCAAAGAACTGGGTGTCAGGCTTTGTAGTCTTGACGATCAAAGATGGTTTTCTTTTGTCACCAGAATTTGTAAAAGTACACCATGCCGGTGAGTATGAGTGGCGTGGGCAGATATGGCAGGTTGAAGAATGATGAAAGAAATAAAGGCGGTTGATTACATAATCGCCAATCAGCTTGGGTATCTGGCTGGAAACGTAGTTGCTTTAATCACTGAATGGCAGATCACTAGAAACATTACTGCGCTGGAGGCCGCCCAACAGGAAATTGCAAACCTGCTGGAGCGAGAGAGGTTTATTGAGGACAGGCTGGAGAGAGGTTGAGGTAGTCATTGTGGGTGCCAGAGCATACGCGCTCTGCGTATCTAGCTTCTTCTGCTTGCTCTTCTTCAAAGTCACCCTGACCGGCTAGGCCAAGGGCAACAAGTACAAATAGGGCGAGGGGGTAGCGTAGTTTCATATGATCTTCTCAAGCTTTTGCAGGGTTGTAGTCCATGCCTTTTTTAATTCTTGCTCTTCTTCTTTGGTGTGATTGTAGAACCAAAAACAAGTGCCGATTAAGCCGTTGATTCTGGGATCGTCTTTAGAGGTTTGAAGCAGATGTTTTAATAGCTCCGCCTCTTGCTTTGTTAGTTCTAATTTCATCAATTCTCCCAGACCGCTTACGCGGCCTCATGTTTGGCAATGCAACGTTTGCAGGTTGCGGGCTGAACCAAATGGCTTCTGTATACGCCGTCGCTTGGGATCTCTATGCCGCACAGCGTTTTGTTGGCGACATCAAAGATATGTGTCTTTGAAACTGGGGCGTATGATTCCCTGTCGTAGTCGTATGTGCGCCACTTGACTGTCTCTATGTATGCCATAACTCTGCCCCCAGACCGCTTACGCGGCCTCTTGTGATTTGAATTCGTTTACAAAGTCAGATAGCGGCCCCATCCATTCCATCTCAAACTCGTTGCTGTCATAAGACCTGCGCTTGTAGGCGGTAACTATCCAGATACCAGCTTCTTTCTCTAGGTCGTAGTGGTATTCGGTATCGCCGTGTGCTTGATGTCCGGTGGTTAGTTCTGCTCTTTCGTTTGCCCACAAGAAGCAAGGGAGGAGAGGGCGGTCAGTGATACGCATAAGGTCCAGAGTATCTTGGAAGTAAGACGCGGCACCTTGGAAGTATCCATCGTGGTGAATGTATAGGGTTGCTGTACTAAAGCCGCTTTTGATTTGGTATGTAGCTCGTGTAGACATTTTTCTTTCCTGTTGCGTTGTTGTTGAAGCCACTTTAAAAGAAAGTTTTCATAGAGTCAAGGGGTAAAGTAAAATTAATTTATGTTTTTTTTCATAGGTGGTGTAAAATAAACGCTTGCTATCCGTATATTATTTTGGTATTTGACGACACATGGCAGACAATAGACACAGACTAGAAAAGAAAGACCAAGCTAGGCACTTCCCGAATTGGGATCATGGCGGCAAGGGTGACAAGCAAAGAACACCCGGACGACTGAATAACAATCCTCCTGCATACCAAGACGGGTGGGAGAGAATCTTCGGGGGTAAGCGTGGCGAAGACTAGAGCTCAAGAGAATAGAGCGATAAGACAAGAGGCTCTAAGAGAGCAGCTATCTAAGCAGAAGCATGTCGAGCATGTCGTTGAAATCGCTACAAAATTAAGCGATCCGTCTAATGAACTAGACTCAGTAATGGCTAGTAGGTTAAAGGCGGCTGCTGATATTCGTATGAAGCTAATAGCTAAGTACTTAGGTGACGTTAAAGCAGTAGAGATAACAGGCGAGGGTGGGGAAGCATTAACCATCAACGTACAGTCATTCAAAGATGCCTAGCATATCTATCCCCCATGAGTGGGCACCCCGTCCACATCAGCTAGGACTGTTCAAAGCCTATGACGCAGGGACCAAAAGGTTCTGTGTGGTATGGCATAGACGGGCAGGTAAAGACAGCACGATCCTAAACCTATCGGCTAAAGCTATGCTGGAGAGGGTGGGTACATACTGGCACCTGTTCCCCTATCAAACACAAGCACGCAAGGCCATCTGGAACGGCATAGATTCCCAAGGCCGTAAGATCCTAGACCAAGTATTTCCCCATGAGATCCGCAAGCGTACATCCTCACAAGAGATGCTCATTGAGTTGGTGAATGGTAGTACATGGCAGTTAGCGGGCTCGGATAACTATGATTCGCTGGTAGGTAGTAACCCGGTAGGGGTGGTGTTCAGTGAGTGGAGCCTGTGTGACCCTAATGCATGGGCATACATCAGGCCGATACTTGCAGAGAACGATGGCTGGGCATCCTTCATCTACACACCTAGAGGTAAGAATCACGGCTGGTCACTGTACAACATGGCCCGCAAGAACAAAGACTGGTACTGCGAGAACCTTACCGTTAATGACACGCGGAGAGAGGATGGGCTGCCGGTCATAAGCAATGACATCATCGAGCAAGAGCGTGAGGAGGGCATGGAAGAGGCCCTAATACAGCAAGAGTTCTACGGATCGTTTGAGTCACAGATTGCAGGGGCATACTACGCCGATCAGATCTCAGCAGCTAAGGACCAAGGGCGTATCGGTAGACTACCTGTAGAACCCTCACTCCCTATACACACTGCATGGGACTTAGGTATTGCTGATGCCATGAGTATCTGGCTGTTCCAGAGCATGGGCAAAGAGATACGGCTGGTGCATTACTATGAGGCTACAGGCAAGGGCATGGAACATTACATCCAATACCTGAACCAATGGGCCAACACCAATGGCGTAGGGCTGGGCACACACCTAGCACCACACGATATAGAGGTCAGAGAGCTCACCTCCGGGCGATCACGCAAGGATGTGGCTAGAGAGATGGGTATATCATTCCGTACCGTACAGCGGCCCAGGGTGAAGGCTGAGGGCATACAAGCAGTAAGGCGTATGTTCCCTAGGTTCTGGATAGATGACGTAAGAGCAGAGCAGGGTTACAACTGCGTAGCTTCATACCGTAGAGAGTGGGATGAGAAGGCCGGTAGATTCAGGGACAACCCGGTACATGACTGGGCATCTCATGGTGCTGATGCCTTGCAGACCCTCGCATTAGGATGGAGAGAGAGCATGTCACCGATAGGACAGCGTAAACCACAGATGGCTAAGGTGAGCTTTGATGTCTTCGGGTGAGACTTATTATGTTGTATTCACTCAGGGCGATGGCGGCTGGTGGGAGTGCTTCCTCAACAGAGACATACAGCATTGCTACCTAGTGAAGCCACAGGCCGGTAAGTGGATGCTTGTTAGTAAGTATGTACGGGACATGGATATTAGAATACTGGACGACTTTAGCGTTGTTACAGTCAACACACTGGCGGTCAAGGTGACTGCTAAGGAATGTGTACGCGGATTATTGATGGCTAACACTTGCGTTGGTCACGTTAAACAGGTGCTAGGGATACGAAACCCGTTTATCCTTACACCATATCAACTATATAAATATTTAAGAGGGTGATCACATGGGATTTTTAAAGAAGCCAAAGAAGCCAGAGCCAACAGCACAAGAGGTTGCTATAACACAGCGTCAAGAGCGTGCGCTAGATGAAGAGATAGGCGAGAACGAACAGCGACTACGCGCACAAAGGCGTGGGCAGCTAGGTACTCGCTCACTGTTAGCTGGTGCTCCTGCAAGTAGGAGTGGTGCAGCGTCAGGAATGGGTCGTGGTGTAGGTGGTGCCGCACCAAAGTCTGCTGTATCGCGCAGTTCTATTCTTGCTGGCATAGGCAATGTAGGTATGGGCGGTGGTGGTAGCGGTTCCGCTCGTACTGCTGGGAGGCAGTATAGATGAAGTCACCCAAATACCTTGGCTCAGTCAATGATATGAAGACGAGGGAGAAGAGGGCGTTTGATACTCAGGCAATGTGGCATGACCAACTGTCTGACGTATACGAATACTTCTTACCTCAGCGTAACCTGTTTGAGACTGAGAACACCGGGCAGAAGAAGATGGACCGCATCTTTGATAGCACCTCTCTCACCTCTATTCAGCAAGCAGCAAGTAAACTGCAAGAGAACATAGCTCCTATCCAAGCACGTTGGGCTGCATTCCAGCCTAGCAATGAAGTACTTGAGCTACTGAAGACCGGCGAGTTTGGCGTTACTGAGGAGCAGATCCGCGAGAACCTAGACAAGCAGGGCGAGATAGTCTTTGACTACATCAACCGTAGTAACTTTGGTACGCAATTCTATGAGGCCGCGCTAGATCTATTGATCGGCACAGCTACATTGCGTATTGATGAGACAGACGATGAGATGAACCCTGTTGTATTCCACTGTATACCGCAGAAAGGCATAGCGTTTGAGGAAGGTCCGTTCGGTAACATCGAGACACACTGGCGTAGGTTCAATGTTAAGGCTCGTTTGCTTGAGCGTATGTGGCGAGGCATAGAGGTATCACAGACTATCCGCAGTCTCATTGATAACTCTCCAGACTCAGATGTATCAGTGAGTGAGGGTGTGGTGTTTGAACCTAAAGCCAAGAAGTATTACGGCTGTCTATGGGTAAACAACGAAGAAAGATTCTCATGGATTGAGGATTTCGGTGAGACATCGCCTTGGGTCACTGGCAGATACACTAAGGTAGCCGGTGAAGTGCGTGGGCGTGGTCCTGCTATGCAGTGTTTGCCTGATGTACGGAGTCTGAACAAAGCCAAAGAGTTTGTATTGCAGAAGGCGGCTATTGATCTTGCTGGAATGTATACAGCCACAGATGATGGCGTTACTAACCCGTATAACTTGACCATTGCACCGGGCGTTGTGATCCCTGTTGGATCTAATAACACCAGCAACCCGTCAATCATGCGGCTAGATACCGGCACCAGCCTAGGGCTTGCACAGTTTGAGATAACTGAGCTACAAAACTCTATCAAGTTAGCTTTGTTCAATGACCTGCGCGACCCTGCCGGTCCTGTTAGGACTGCGACTGAGATAGCTATAGAGAGTAGAGAGTTAGCCAAGCGTATTGGCTCTGCATTCGGACGGCTACAGACTGAGGTGCTGATACCTATCCTGAAAAGGGTGGTGGCTATCCTGACTAGACGCGGACTAATCATGCCTATCCAACTAGACGGTAGAGATGTAGACGTTAAGTTCACCTCTCCCCTTGCTAGAGCGCAGGATGGTGAGGATCTGCTGTCACTACAGCAAGCTATACAGTTCGTTGCCAACAATGCTGGGCCTGAGTTAATAGCTACATCTTTTAAGATTGAGGACTTTGGCAGTTATGTTGCACGAAAGACCGGCATGGCTTCTGAGTTAGTACGCAGTAATGCAGAAAAGCAGCAAGCTATACAAGCTGGCGCTGAAGCATCGGCAGCACAGCAACAGATGTCCCAACAACCGCCTAACTTACAGGCTGTTGAATGAGTTGGGAGGATGTAGAGGGTAGAAATGAGGACGCTCACAAGGCTTCTGCGGAGGCCAGAGAGCGTTACTCTGAATTAGCTAAGGCATATAGCCGGTGCTTTTCTACTGAAGATGGGCAGAGGGTAGTAGAGGATCTAACAAGGAAGTTCTTGCTAGAGAATTCTACTGATCTAGGCGCTAGTAACGTCGAGTATGAGGCTGCGTATCACAATGGTGAAGCAGGTGTTATTCGTATGATCATTCACTATGTGCAACAAGCAGAGAAGGTATGAGCGAAGCAGAACAGATAGAAGAAGTGGTAGAGGTTGAGGAAGTTAAGCCTAAGAAGCGGGTGGTTAAGAGCAAGGTCAATGTGATCTGTGACGAACCTGAGTACCTCAAGTCAATTAAGTTTGATATGGAGTGGCTCCAGAAGTTAGGCACGCAATACGGGTTTGATGAATTCCAGTACCTCCACAAGTTCAGGGCATTTCGTTGCTTCAGGTCTAATCAGCATCTTGATTGGATAGACGTAAACGATATTGCTTTGTTAAACGGTGCAAGACGGCTCGATAAGATCCTGTTAAAGCATCAACCAGTAAGCCCTAAGCGGGCAGTAATTAATTATCCTTGGAGATAAGAATGTCAGAGGCCGTAGAAAACGACACCCTTGAAAGTAACCAATCGGAATCATTGATTGATGCAGCAGAACCCACCCTCTCAGAAGGTGAATACTTCTTAACGGAAGGCATTAAGGGATCTGGTGACACGCCTGAGTGGTACAAGGCAGACAAGTACAAGTCCGTAGCTGACCAAGCTAAGGCATACACAGATTTAGAGAAGAAGTTTGGCGGATTTACTGGCGCACCCAAAGAAGGCTATGCAATGCCAGAGGGAGTGGATCAGGGCGACGAGCTAATGGAAGCCCTACAAGGGTTTGCTGAAAAGACCAACATGAATCAGGACTCATTTAATGAGGCTTGGGATCTATTGTTGGCACAGAGTGATGCCGTAGAGGAAGTATCTGCCGAAGCTGAGATAGCAAAGCTAGGCGATAATGCCGAGGGCAGGGTAAAGACCGTAGAACAGTTCATGAAAAACAACCTAGACAGCGAAACCTATGAGCGGTTGCGGTTTAGTGTTAACAGTGCTGAGTCTATCGAGTTGGTAGAGGCTTTGATTGGCGCTACTGCGCCAGCTAAGTTACCTATTGATGGACACATTGAGCCGGGTGGTATGACATGGGGTGACATTGAGGCTGAGATGTTCCGCAAGGATGACAACGGCAACCTGTTGAGGTCGGTAGATCGCAACCATGAAGCCAAGATTCAGCGCATGATGAAGGAATTTGGTGGCGATAAGCCTTATTCACAAACATTTGGCTAGCATTCAGTCATAAATAGTGTTGACATTTCAAAAAGTGTGGTATCTTAGCTCTGTCGGATACCCCTTTTGGGCCTGACAGATCAAGGGTTAAAGACTGACCGATCTGTCGGGTACTCAGTTTAAGCCTTATAAGTGAGTGGCAATAACGCCACGTTAATTAATTTTGACAACTTAAAGGATTAATAAAATGTCAAAGAATCTATCCGCTGTTGCGGTTACCGAGTTTGACAGTATGGTCAAGCATGCCTACCAAGGCATGGGCTTACTGAAGAATTCCGTAACGTTACGCAATAATGTAGTAGGTGATACCTACAAATTCCGCCGTATGGGTAAAGGTCTTGCTAACCAGAAGTCTACTTCTGATCTAGTAACTCCTATGGATGTTGGTCATGAGTTCAAAACTGCAACTCTGTCAAACTGGAACGCTCCAGAATATACCGACATCTTTGATGCTGCTGATGTTAACTTCGATGAGAAGCAAGAGCTTGCAATGACTATTGCTGGTGCCTTGGGTCGTCGCTGTGATCAGCTAGTTATCGACGCTATGGACGGATCAACCCCTCTCACTACTGCTATCCCACAGGGTGGTACTAACCTGACAATGGCTAAGGTCATTGATGCACAGGTTGCACTACGCGATCAGGGTGTGCCAAACACAGAGCTGTTTGCTGCTATTGAGAGCCAAGGTTTGGGCGGCTTGTTGAACGACGAGAAGGCTACAAATGCTGATTATCAAGCTATCAAGGCTTTGGTATCTGGTGAGATCAATACTCTTGTAGGGTTCCAGTTCGTTATCATCGAGACTCGCACTGAAGGTGGACTAGCTCAAGCTGGCAACATCGTTGACTCTTGGTTCTTCCAGCGTCCTGCTGTTGGCCTAGCCATCGGTATCGACATGAAGACTGAAATCAACTGGATTGCTGAACGTACCGCTTGGTTGACCAACGGTATGTTAAAAGCTGGCTCTGTCGTTCGCGATGAGGGTGGTCTGGTTAAAGTTCAATACGACAAGACTGCATAAAGGAGAAAGATATGGCTTTTGCAAGAGATGGTTTATGCCGCATTGGCGGTTCAGGTACAGGTGGAAGCACTTGGCAGTACACATCTACCGATGCTAAGACAGTCGTTGATAACGCGGATTATTTCCTAGCGGCTATCAATGAATTGTCTATCGGTGATTTGATTATCTGCAAAGATACCACCACCGCTACAGCACCTGTAGTTACAATTACTTACATTAAGACTCAAACAGCTACCAGCATTACTGCTGCTGCTGGAACGACGATTACAGCGTAAGTTATGTAGTAAGAGGTCTGGGGGGTCCGCCCCCCTTTCCTTTTTTTTTGAGGTAAGGATATGGCGAGTAAGATCGACCTAGTAAGTAATGCGTTAATCCTCATTGGTGATACGCCTATCAACACGCTAGATGGAAACACTCGCGCCCAGCAGGTGGGATCTAACCTCTATGACAACATTGTCAAGTTTGAAATTACTAAACATCGGTGGGGGTTTGCCCGTAAGAAGGCGCAACTATCCTTAACAACTGATGTCCCTGCGGACCCAGAGTGGCAGTCTATTTATCAGATGCCGTCTGACCTATTGGTCCTGATTAAGTTATACCCAAACATGAATTACCAAGTATATGGCGATAAGGTTTACACCAACGGTAAAGCTGCCATGTACTGCGACTATATTTATGACGTACCGGAGAGTGAGTGGCCTGTCTACTTCTCTAAGATGATTGAGTACGCACTAGCCAAGGACTTCGCTACAAGCGTTAGAGACAGTTCGGCAGCTAGGGGAGAGATGTCTGCGGAATACTTGAATGCGTCCCGTATGGCGCGTTTCACGGACTCTCAGCAGCACCCACAGACGAGGATACAAAGTAACCCGTTCACCAATGTTAGGTATTAGTTTTGGCTAAGACAAGATTCATACAATCTAGCTTTGTGAGTGGTGAGCTTAGTCCTTTACTGAAGGGCCGCATTGACCTGACCCAGTATTATCAGGGCGTACAGACTGCTAAGAATCTAGTGATTGTTCCTCAAGGTGGCATGAAACGCCGTCCGGGTACTGAGTACGTCCAGACTGTTATCAACACCCTCACTCGTAATACTACGGTGCCAACTGTACCCAATGGCGGTACGGCTGGGAACGTAAACGATGACGATGATACAACTGTAAGCACCACCACAAGCAACATATCTACTACTAACCCGTATGTGGTATGTAAGTTTGATCTAGGATCAGCTAAAGCTATTGAATTCTTAGACGTTAGAAATGTATTTCTGTCTGCTGGTACGTCTAGTGAGTTCAAGATTCAGTATTCCACCGACGATGCTACCTATATTGATGCGGCTACTGTCCCATTGCTGGGTGTTTCCTCGCAGAATTTCCGGTTATTCGTAGGCAAGACTGCTAGATACTGGCGACTGGCTAGGATTGGTGCTACTGATCTAGGAACCGCTAAGATTACTGTCGGTACTGTTGCGCCTATGGAGCAAACTGCTACTGCATCTAACTTTAAGATGTTGGATTTCAGCGTTGAAGATGACCGGCACTACCTTTTAGTCCTGACTGAGAACAATATCCGTGTATTCCGTACACCTAATACTCATGTAGCGGACATAAAGACTACTATTTCGTCCGCGAATGTAGGCAATATTCGTGATACGCAGGTTGAGAACGTGATGTTGTTGTTCCAAGAGGACACAATCCCGCAGCGGTTAATCAATCTAGGTACCGATACGGATTGGTTTATAGATAACATACCGTTTAGTAACGTGCCTCAGTACGACTTTGATGACTCATTAAGCCCCACCCCCGTCAATGATGTGCAGGTTATGACTCTCACTAGCTTTGTTGCCGGTGATAAATTCCAGATCGACATAGAGGGTGTGGTATCTAAGAACATTACCTTCGCTGGTGATAGTTCCGCAGATGAGATTGCGTCTACTGTATTTAACATCCAGCGTAATATCCAAGAGATGCCTGTTATGGGCGAAACTGGAGTGAGTGTTGTGCGTACTGGGACAGCCGCCTACACCATTACTGTGGGTGGAGAGTCTACTAAAGACTTTGAATTGTACTCGGCCTTTGCTACTACCGGCACCGCAAGCAAGACTATAGCGTTTACGAAGTCTGCTAGTGGCTCCCCTCGACGAGAAGATGTTTGGTCTGCTAACAGAGGCTACCCAAAGACTGCATGTTTCTATGAAGGACGGCTGGTGCTGGGTGGTACTAAGTCTAAGCCACAGTCTTTGATCTTTTCTAAGTCTGGATCATTCTTTGATTTTGACATTGACGATGGTGATGATGACGAAGCTATCTTCGTGACCATCTCCTCTCGCAAGCTAAATGATATTGTGGATGTATTCCCCGGACGTAACCTACAAGTGTTTACCTCTGGTGCTGAGTTCGCAGTTACTAGCAAGCCTGTTACCCCATCAAGTGCTTCTGTGGCACCGCAGACATCTAATGGTGCTTCTAACATAGAGGTCCAAGAGGTAGACGGCTCTACAATCTTTGTGGACCGTAATGGTAAGTCACTAAGAGACTTTGTATTCTCATTCAATGAAGATGCGTATGTGACACAGGACTTGTCTGTCCTCGCCTCTCACTTGATCGCTCAACCTATAGATATGGCTTTGTTGACCGGCACACAAAGTGATGATGCCAACTGGCTATTCTTTGTAAATGCCGACGGTAACGGCACAATCCTAAACACCCTCCGCGCTCAAGACATAACTGGGTTCACACGGTGGGAGAATGATGGTGACATTAAGGGTGTGTGCGTTGTAGATGAGGACTTGTACCTAATCACACAAAGAACAATAAACGGCGCTGTAGTTAAATTCCTAGAGCGTTGGGACTTCACATACAAGATGGATGCCTCCACTAAGTTTACCCCTTCAGCCTCACAAACTGTTCTGACAGGGCTAGATAACCTAGAGGGGCAAACGGTCCAGATAGTCGCAGACGCGGTTGTATTGCAGCCTAGAGCGGTTTCTAGCGGGTCTATAACCCTAGAAGCCACAGAGACAGGCTATACAAACGTGGAGGTAGGGCTAAACTTTGCTATTGAATTAAAGCCAATGCCTGTCAATACAAATGTCGGTAGTGGTCAGAACCAGATGAGGGTCAAGCGCATTGTAAGAATCAATGCTCGTGTTTATGAAACGTCTGGTGTCTACGTCGATGGTAATGCTGTACCGATTAGAGCTTTTGGTGCTGCACCAGATACCCCACTAGATAACCCACCAGACCAACTGACGGGTATCATTGAGGATATATACGATATAAACGGATGGACTAGGGAAGAGATGCCGTTGTTTACGGTGCCAGATCCTACACCATGCCATATACAAATGATTGAATACGAAGTGGAGAGCAGCTAATGGCAGATCCAATTTCCGCCGTCACATTGGCAATACTGGCGGTAGTTGCTACTAGCGGTGCTGTTTCTGCAAGAGGCAGTTACGTTAGCGGTAAAATCCAAGAGCAAGAATTAGAGCGACAGGCAGAGCAGGAGCGTATTGCGGCAGAAGGCCGTGAGTTACAACGCCGTGAAGAATTAAACCGCGCACTGGCTGCAAGACAGATGGCATTGGCTTCTAGTGGACTTGCTGGTGAGGGTACGCCTCAAAGTATTGCTCTCTCCGCCGCTGAAAAGATTGGTATGGGTGAAGGCTTAGAGTCTTTGACTACTAACCTAAAGACTGCACAGATGCGTAGAGCAGGAAAAGAAGCCGTCAGAACTGGAAAATTACAAGCTGCCTCTACGTTGCTCAAGACAGGTACGCAAGCGGCTATGTTAGGTAGTGGTGGCGGTGATGCTCCAGATGGTGGAGGTACTACTTAGTGGCTAAAGAGATAGGTTATTACGGACAGCTACGCCCTACTGGAGTAGATAACTCTGCTGCCAGAAGGTTTGAGGCGTTAGCTGGCCTTGCCGACCAAGTACGCAGCACTGCTTTTGAGTCTGGTGCGAAGAGAGCGCAAGAGATAGGTCAGCGCGAAGGCTTAACGGCAGGTCAAGCGGCGGCAGTAGAAGGTCAGCCATTAGAAAAGAGAGAGGGCATATTGTCTGCATTCTCTATTCAAGATAATACTTATAACGATGCGCTAGAGTCAGCCTATCTGTCTCAAATTTCTGTTGATTCAAAAAATGAAATAGCCAAGGTCGTTGCTCAAGCACCTAATGATACGCAAGCATTCGATAAACTAGCGTCTAGTGCTATTGCTGGCATTATGAGCGGGGTTGACCAGAGGTATTCTGACCTAGTTAGAAACACATTAGATAACGCGGTTAATACAGCTAGAACCAATGTCTTTGCCAAAGAGATAGATAGGAACAGAAGTCTTGCGAAAGCAACGAGGATTGACGCTACCGAGTCAAATGCAAGAGAAGCATCTAGTCTGGCAAGGTCTGGCAATGTAGATCAAGCTGCGCTCTCTGTCTTGGAGGCTGTTACTGATATTGATTCTCTGGTTGCTACTGGTGATTTGGACTTTGCTGTAGGTGAAAAGCAAAAGCGAGGCATTGCGCTTGAAGTACAAGAGCAATCTTTTAAGCATGACCTAGAGAAAAAAGCAGAGTCAGAAGGTTACGAGGCTGCATACGAGGCGTTATCAGAGCTAGAAAGACCTACTGAGTTTGCCCCTGATGAGTGGGAGCGATTCACTTCTAATGCTGCATCTATGCTTTCAATGGCTGAAAAGGTAGAGACGGCAGCAAATGCCACAGAAAAGGCTGATGCAGAAAGAGAAATAGGGCTACAGGTATCTAATTTACAAATAGCTGCGAAGAACAAATTACGCCCAGCAGAGGAAATTGTTGAAGAAGCAAACACGCTATTTTACCAAGATAAAATTAGTGTCAAGCAAAGAACATCTATTATTAACACTGCTGTAGCCGTAACGCAGACCGATATAAACAAAGCCAAATCTGTTGAAACTGTAGCTAACGCAATGGCGGGTGATACTTCAGCCCTCCCCACGCAGAAAGATGTTGATGTTTATTATGATCAGGTTCAAGAAAGGTTTGACGCATCGCCTACTAAAATTGCTGACCAAGCTCAGTTTATTGGATCGACTCGTTTAATTCCTACAAGGGTTAAGCGTGAGGTTGAGTCGGCGTTGTTGTCACAAGATATGGGTCTTATGGCTGCTGCTGTAAATCTTATAGACCGTGTTGACGAGATACCCGGCATGTTTAATGAATTGGTTACACCTAATCAACGGGCGTATGCCACGACTGTTGCCTCATTGTCTGAGGTTTTGTCACCAGAACAAGCTGTTGTAGAAGCTAGAAAGTTAACTGACCCTAGAAATAAGGATCGGGTTGAAGCGGCGAAGCAAGCGATTAAAGAAGAAAAGTATCCAGAAAAATATGCTTCTTGGACTGAAGATGCTCTGGGTGATATGCCGGTTGTAAATGGTGCTAGGGCTATACGCCAGTATGGTGATTTGTTTGAAACGTACTTTACTAACGGTATGTCTGAATCAGACGCTAAATCACAAGCAGAGAGGGCGATGATTGCTAACTGGGGCGAGTCTGAAGACTTTGGCTTTATGCAATATCCTCCAGAAAACTTCTATGCTGTTAATGGTGAAACTGCATATATCAAAGATCAATTAGTTAAAGATGTTAGAACACAGTTTTTATTCGCTGAACCTGTAACTGCGGACAATATGTTTTTACTTTCCGACGATTACACAGCAAGAACAGCAACAACTGGAAAGCCAGAATACGTTGTTATGGTTAGGCAGCGTGACGGGACTCTAACCACATTACAAGATAGTGATGGCGAGGTTCGCTGGACTCCTGACCAAGACGAAGAAATAGAGCGGCAAACAGAAGAAGCTAAAGCCGATTATGAGCAAGCAAGAGCGGCTGGCATTAGAGCGCAAGAAAGCCAGACTTCAAGATTGGTGATTAACTAATGCCGTTTAAGCCAGCACCTACAAGCGAAATACCCATTGGAAAGTACATTCCATCCGATGTACAGAAAGATGACCCATCAGCAGTAGATATTGCTCAAGCCCTTTGGCGCACTGAAAACACTATAGGTTCATATCTTAACCAAGCAGAGGGGCTGCCTGATTCTGTAGATGATCGCTCGTTCAATCCTTATGACTTCTTTACTGAGGAAGAAAAAACGGATAGTCAGTTTGTTGTTAATGCTGCATTAGCTGATTCAGAGGATGAGATAAACGCTGTTCGCAGACAGCAATCCAGAGAGCGTAAGGATCGGCAGACCATAGCTGATGGTGGTGCTCTCTCTTTTGCTTTAGGTTTTGGTGTTGGCGTTGTTGACCCAATAAACTTTATTCCTATTGGCGGGGCTATCGCCAAGACATACAAGACCGGAAGTTCAGTTCTTAGATCTGCTGCCGTGACGGGTAGCGTCACCGCTGCGACAACGGCGGTACAAGAGGCTGCATTACACTCCACGCAGCTAGAAAGAACCTATGGCGAGTCTGCTGTAAATGTGGGCGCTGCTGCATTCCTTGGTGGCGCTTTAGGCTTTGGTGTTGGCAAGCTATCCAAGTACATTGATGAGAAGCAGATCAAAGAAATAGCTAACTCAATGGATGTTGAGCCGCGCATTCTTGCGGGTGAAGATTCCGTTATCCTTAGCAACCCAGAGGGCGCGACTACTGTAATTAGTAGAGAGGGTCAGCCTGATGAGGTAATAACTCAGACTGCTGAGGAGCTTAGAGCGGCACAAAGATCTGCTGAAGACATAGCTATCGAGCAAGAAATATCTATTCAAAGCAGAATGGCTGATGATTACGCAGAGGCAATGGCTGCTTCCAAGGTTGATTCTGATGAATTTACTATCGCGCTAGAAAAGTCTAAAGACACATTGTTGCGCGAAATATCAAAAGAGATGACTGAAGTAAACAAGCAAGCGATGTTTGGCCGTTTAATCTCTGAGTACGGCGGACTCAATCAAAAAGCATGGAATGCCGAAGCAGGATTGAATAAAAAAGATTCTGGCAGCTTGAAGGGTGGATTTCAAAAACCGTTTTGGAGGAGTGGGGATTCTGGCCTTACACCAGATCAATTAGCTGAGAAGCTGTCAGAAGACAATTTGGTTCCAGAAATAAGCATTGGTGCTGGGTACGATATGTCCGATGCGATCAAACTTGTTGATGATTTACTAGCAACGGGTGATAGGTTTGTTGATCCGAATGTAGAGGCTAGGCTGGTTAGGTTGCAGGAAGATGAGGCAATGCTAGCTAGAACGGTTGATGAAAACATTGATGAGGTTTACAACGAGGCGTTTGCAAAACTAAGCGCACAAGATCAGATAGATGCTCGGTTAGCTGTTGAGGCGGCAGATATTGATGCTATAGCTAGGGCTGCTGAAATTGAGGACATGCCATATTTTGAGGTAACTCCTAGCCTGCAAAAGCAAGCTGAAGACGAGGGCATATCAGCCAGAGATCTTAGTGTTGGTGCCGCGCAAGTAGCTAATGGCGAGGAAGTAACTGGCAAGGTTGGCAAGTTCCTTGTTAAAGCATTGTCATTTGATCCGCTATCAAGAACTATCACAAGTCAAAATCCCATTGTCAGGACTCTAGCTAATCAGTTAGCAGAAAACCCTATTGCTATGGATAGAGGTGGAATTACAGCCGTAGAGTCACGGATTAAAATTAAAGACGGGCGCTATGCTGCTGCGTTACAAAGCCACCTAGATCAGTTTAGGTTGTACAAGAAGAATGGCGGCACCCTGAACAGGGTAAAGTTCAATGAGGCGGTAGCTAGAGCTTTGCGTAACGATGAGTCAGAGATTCCAGAGGCTATGGCATCCGCTAAGACTTGGCGATCAGAACTATATGACCCATTAAAGAATGAAGCCATTGAGGTTGGGTTGTTACCTGAAGATGTTGATGTTGGTACTGCTGTTGGCTATCTCAATAGACGATGGAACAAGAACAAGATTGTTGATAACTATGGCGAGTTTTTGTCGGTTGTCAGCAAGTGGTTAAAAGACAAAGACATAGCGTTAAGGGTTGAGGCAGAAAAAGCTAGAGTGGAGCTTGAAGCATTAGATTCTGCTGAATTGCCTGTGCCTGAAGTTAAAGCAGAAACCATAACCGAAAAGATTGTGGATGGAGTTCTTCAAAAAGAAATACGTTTGCAGTCTGACGCAGGAAGCATATCAGCAAGAATTGACGGCGATACTATGACCATTATCGGGGTCAAGATTGACGAGGGCAAAAGAGGGGTGGGTGAAGGCCGAAACCTGTACCTATCACTGATTGATGCAGCTAAAAGACAAAACGTAAAAACCATTCTTTCTGATGAAACTGTTGAGATCGGCGCAGTAAGAATTTATGACTCTCTCGCTAGGCGGGGCGTTAAGGTAGAAAAGTCTCCATCGTTCAAACTTATGGATTCTCTGTTCGGTGAGCCTGTTAAGGTAAAGGTTGTAGACTCTGAAGCTGCTGATGATTTAATTAGCGAAATATCTGAATTTAGCAAAATCACCGATGATGGTCTGGTTACAGTTTATCACCGGACAACAGCAGAAAATGCAAAACAGATCCGCGACTCTGGAACAATGACACCAAAAGAGGACGGTTTGTTTTTCTCTACATCCACGAAAGGGCAAGCCGAAGGGTTTGGTGATGAAGTAATAGAGATGCAAGTTCCTGCTGACCGGCTTTTATTGGACGATTTATTTGATGCAGAGGCGCATCTTAGGTTGCCAGCAATTGCCAACAAGCCCAACTCAATCAAAGAGTATTTATTACCAGACAAGTTTGCTACGGCAAAAGATCAGCCATTTACTATCACAGTTCCAAGGGTCAGCAGGGATCGCGCAAAGCTACAGAAGGTTATCGACAAGGCTGAATTCAAAGAGCAGCTAGACATTGAAGATATGGAGTATGAGGACATTGCTCGTCAGATTGCCCAGAGAATCAAAGGCTCACCTGATGGCAGGTTGCCTTATGATTGGAAGATTGGCGAAGGCTCTGGTCCCGGTAAGTTAAATGGTACGCCCATGCGTGGCCCTCTCCGCTCAAGAACATTTCAAATACCTGACAATCTGATAGATGATTTCTTAGATAACGACATTGAAGACTTAGGCCGTGTTTACCTGCGCCAGATAGCTCCAGACATTGAGCTAAAAAGACAGTTTGATGATGTTGAAATGACTGAGGAGTTTGCTCAAGTTGAATTGTGGTATAGCGAAGCTATGAAGAAAGCTAAGACTACGCGAGAGAGGGACCGTTTAGAAAAGGCTAAGAACAGCGACATTGAAGACCTAGCAGGAATGCGGGACAGGATTCGCGGTGTATACGCGATGGAAGATATGAATAACATATTCCATAGAGCGGGACGGGTAGCTAGAAACTTAAACTACTTGCGGCTTATGGGCGGCGTTGTTGCTTCCTCTGTTCCTGATGTTGCCCGTATCTTTATGGCTGAAGGTATTGGTAAAACATTTTCAAAAGGTATTGCTCCTCTCGCTAAGAATCTTAAAACTTTTAAAGTTTCTGCTGCTGAAGGCAAGGCATACGGTATAGGCGTTGACGCTTTGATGGGTGGTCGTTCACAGATCATCTCTGATATTGCAGACTATACTAAGGCTGGCACAGCGTTTGAGCGCGGGGTTCAATCACTAACCGACAACTTCGGCAGAATCAACCTGATGGATTACTGGACTGCTGGCGTTAAGCAGTTACATGTAGTGACCATGCAAAACTCTGTTATTGACGGATTGTTAAAAGGCAAGATTGACAAGAGGCTTTCCCGTCTAGGTATTGATGACGCTAACGCTACAGCCATTGGTGGGCAGTTAAAGAAGTACGCAGAGAAAGTAGACGGTGTATGGTTGTCCAATGCTAGAAACTGGGATAACCCAGACCTAGAGCAGATTTGGGGGGCGGCACTTAGAAAAGAATCTGACCGTGTGATTGTTGTCCCCGGACAAGAGAAGCCTTTGTTTATGTCTACCCCTATGGGTAAGACTATAATGCAGTTCAGATCTTTTATGTTTGCCTCAACGCAAAGGATGACGATTGCAGCGGTCCAAGGGCAGGACCATAACGCATTGGGCGGTGTTTTAATGCTGACCACGCTTGGTATGATGTCTTACGCATTCAAGCAGAAAGATGCTGGGCGAGAAATAACAGATGATCCAATTGCGTTGCTTATCGAGGGAATAGATAGGTCTGGCTCACTAGGTGCCATAATGGAAATAAATAACACAATGGAAAAAGTCTCATCTAATAACTTTGGTTTAAGGCCGTTATTAGGCGTTGATTTACCAGCGGCTAGGTTTGCCTCAAGAAGTATAGCGGATGGCGTTATGGGGCCGACATTTGGTTCTTCCATCGGTCTTGTGGCTAGGGTAGCTAACGCAGGTTTGGGTGAGGACGATTGGACTGAATCAGATACAAGAGCGTTACGACGACTCTTGCCGGGACAGAATTTAACATTTATACGCAATGGACTCGATAGAGTGGAAAAAGAGATAGGTGACCTATGACGGTAACGAATACAACTGCTCGTAATCAATACACTGCTACAGCGGGGCAGACTGTTTTTGCATACACATTTGAGGTGTATAACAAGAATGACCTTGTTGTACTACAGAACGATACAACTCTAGCAGAGGGTACTAACTACACTGTATCGGGTGTGGGGAGTGATACAGGCGGTAACATCACGCTGTCTTCTGGCGCTACTGCCGGTGACATCATTACTGTTTATCGTGACATGGCGCTAGAGCGCCTGACCGACTATCAGAACGCGGGGGATTTCCTAGCTTCCGAGGTTAACGAGGACTTCGATAGACTGTGGTTGGCTACGCAGCAAAACGCCACCACCGATGGACGCGCCATTAGAAAGCCTGTTAGCGACATAGACTCTATCAACATGGAGTTGCCAGAGGCATCTAGCAGGGCTAATAAGCTACTGTCTTTTGATGGCAACGGTAATGTACAAACATTATCTAGCACCACCAGCGCGGCTACAGATGCAACAAATGTAACTTACACAGCAACCGGCACTGGCGCTGTTGGACGCACTGTTCAATCAAGATTAACCGAGTCTATCAGCGTAAAGGATTTTGGTGCTAAGGGTGACGGTACTACGGATGACACTGCGGCTATACAAGCGGCGATTGACTACGTTAATGGCACTGGTACATACGGCACCGTTGAAATACCACCTAGTTCTGGCGCGTACATATTTACCGCAATTGTAAATAAAACAAAGGTAACTTTGAAAGGTACGGGCGGGATCTTGAAGTTCAAGGACAATACTGCCACAAATTCAGGGGTGTCTTACTATCCAATTGGAAACCTTACTGGCACTGAGGTTGTTTATGATGGTTTGATCGTTGATGGCAACGCATCCAATAATACTCAGTTTGTTGTTTGTGACAACATTACTTGCACTGGAGAGGGCAGCATAGTCCGTAACTGCACCCTGTTAGATGCGCCAGATAGCGGCATTATGTTTAGTGCCGCGACCCACGGCCAGTGTATCAATAACTATATCAAGGGTGGCACCGACTCTGGCATTTACGTTAATAACTCTAGTGAATCCAGTGATCTTATAGTGGGTGCAATTGTCTCTGGTAACGTAATACAGGGTCATCCTTATGGCGGAATTAGCATTAAGCGCAGTGCTGGATATATTGCTGTCACAAACAATACTATCGACAACTGTGGTAACGGCATAACCATTGAGGACTTTGGTACAGGTTCGGGAGGGGAGCCAGACCACCTGTTAATAGCAAACAATCTTGTGAAAGATATTGGCTTTGGTTGGAGATCCGAATCGCCGGTTCCTGCTGAATCAGGCATGAACGTACAAAAATCCAAGCATTGTGTAATTAGCGGCAACAAGTTCGTTAATGTGTCAGGCGTGGTATTTGGTCTGGATGGAGCACAGTTTTGTACGGTGACAGGTAACAACTTCCGAGGTTACACAACAAGCCCATCCACCACAGGATTCGGAAATGTTGGCGCGATGTTTACAACAAGAAGTTCAGTAGATCCTGATTACAATGTGTTTTCTGCAAACATCGTTTCTGGCTGCCAAGACGAAGGCATCTACATGGTTTCTGGTGAGTACAATGTTGTTACCAGCAACGTGGTTAGAGAGATAGATGGTGCCGGAGCAAGCAACCAAGCCTTTAGGATTGATGCTGATGGCGATAACAACATTGTGTCTGATAATATCTTCCACGCGCCGACTGTGGATACGGGCATAAACGCAGGTGCTCTTGGTAACATCTTTGACACCAATAAAACGCCTAATGCAACAGGCACGGCAATCAACGGTATTCGCAGAGACACTTCCAACGCAACACCAGTAGGCAATGTTGTCCCATTTTATGCGGGTGAATTTTACTACATAACAACCGGAACAAAGCTGTTCTTTGCTACAGGCACAACTAACTCAGATTGGATTGAGCTTACATAGGAGATACATATGACGATTAAAAAAACTGGCGGCATCTTTGGGCGAAACCCAACATTCAACGAAATAACCATTGATGGAGCTATTACAGCTAATGGCAACATTGTCATGGCTGATGGCAAGGGTATCGACTTTTCTGCTACCTCTGGGGCCGGCACCTCAGAATTGTTCGGCGATTATGAGGAGGGTACTTGGAGTCCAACATACGAGGGATCTACTACGGCGGGGTCTGCAACGTATAGCCGTCAAAGCGGAATATATACCAAGATTGGAAATATGGTTTTTTGCAACTTTACGCTTGGAATATCTGCTCATGGAGGGAGTCCAGCAGGTACAGCGCAAATAGGGGGTCTGCCATTTACAAGTGCAAATACTAGCGCCAACTATTCAAGCCTTGTGATTAACTTTAATATCGGTCATGCATATTCATCTGGGTATCAACTTACTGGGTGGGTGTCACCAAATTCAACAAAAGCCCGATTATGGGAGTTTACGAATACTGGCGTTGGAAATGGCGTGGCGCTAGATTCGTCATTTGCTGAAATCAATGTATCTCTATCGTACAGAACAGCGTGAGCAGGAGTAAAAAATGAGTCTTTCTGAAGAAGTAGTAAATGACAAAATTGAAGTTTTGAATTTGCCTGATGGTTATCCAGTGGTGCAGGTTCGTGCAGCAACAATCGTTATGAATGACGATCAAGAAATATCAAGAACTTTCCATCGTCATGTGCTGACACCAGATGCGGATTTATCTGGAGAAGACGCTGACGTTTCAGAAATTGCCATCACTGTATTCACGGATGATGCCAAAGCCGCATACGCGGCTAGATCACAGGAGATTAAATAATGTCTGGAGTAGTTACTAAAAGCATAACCGCTGAGAATACATTCAGCGATGTTATAAAAACCCAAGGGTACTTTAACCTGTCTATTTCTGGTATTGCTGGCGGTACTGTCGTTACAGTACAGAAGCAGTCTGGCGTTGATGGCACCAACTGGACAACGGTTGATACATTCTCATCTGACATAGAGACTTTTGGTTTTGAAGCAGAACGACAAAACTATAGAGTGGGAGTGGTCACAGGTAGCTTCGGATCTGGCACTTGCAAGGTACGTCTTGGTTGCAAGTGGATTGATTATCTATCCTCGTGAGCGATAGCCTTCTATCTCGCATCGGTGTCTCTGGCTACAACAAGCCAAAGAGAACACCCAAGCACGCTACCAAGTCACACGTTGTTGTGGCTAGAGAGGGTGGCAAGACCAAGGTTATACGCTTTGGTCAGCAGGGTGTGAGCGGCTCCCGTCCTAGTGAGGGGGAGTCAGAGGCAGCAAAGAAGCGTCGAGCATCATTCAAAGCCAGACACGCTAGGAACATTGCCAAGGGCAAGATGTCTGCGGCGTTTTGGGCTAATAAGGAAAAGTGGTAATGAGAAAACCAAAGAGAGGATTGTACGCAAACATCCAAGCCAAGCGTCGTCGTATTGCTGGTGGATCTGATGAGCGTATGCGTAAGCCGGGCACTGCTGGTGCCCCGACAGCCAAGGCATTCAAGGATGCAGCTAAGACCGCGAGGCGTTAAAGATGGCTAAGGGTGTAAGTCATTACTTGAAGAGCGGTGAAGAGTACAAGGGTGCTATGCACAAAATGCCTGACGGTTCTTTGCACACTGGCGCTAAACATTCTGATTCAAGCGAGCGTTTGTTTCATAAAGAACAGTTAGTTAAAAAGCTGAAGGCAGCAGAAAGGAAGAGGGCTAAAAAATGAAATATGGATCTAAAGGTAAGAAGAAAAAGAAGAATCTGTACGATCAGATGATGAAGCGTAAAAGCAAACCGATGAAGGGTTATGGTGGTTAATGGAAATGCAAACAGCCTTCGATGTAGTTCTTGGTGGCTTCATGCTATTAGCGAGTTTCTTTATGAAAATATTCTGGGATATGTTGCAAGGCACAAGGAAAGAGATGTACGACGCGGAGCGTAGATCAATGGAAACCTATGTGCGCCGGGATGATTACCGCATGGACATGGATGAGCTAAGGGATATGTTCACAAGGATCTTAGACAAGCTAGATAACAAGGCAGACAAGTGAGCATTTTTGCCAGCGTCATTGGGCCGGTTGCCGATCTAGGTAAGACATGGTTAGAGGGTAAGGTTGCCAAGACTAAGGCCAAAGCCGAGGCTGAAGCTGCGGTTATGATCAACCAATCCAAGAGCGCGGCTGATTGGGAAACTGCTATGGCCCGTGCCAGTAATACTAGCTGGAAGGATGAATGGATAACCATTCTGTTTTCTATCCCACTGGTTCTGGCGTTTATCCCATCTGCGGTTCCGTATGTGCGTGAAGGCTTCGCAGTCCTAGCGACCATGCCTGACTGGTATCAGTATGGGTTGTCCGTAATCATCGCCGCATCCTTTGGGGTGAGGGGTGCTATTGGAATTATGAACAAGGTTAAGAAGTGATGGAGTATTTATACTTCAAGACCGAAGACTTCAATTGCCAAGAGACTGGCGAGAATGAGATGGACCCTGAGTTTATCCGCAAGCTAGATGAGTTACGCTCGGCCTGTGGTTGGCCTTTCATTGTAACCTCTGGCTACCGCTCCCCTAATCATAGTATAGAGGCTAAGAAAGCTGCACCCGGTACTCATACGCAGGGCATAGCTGCTGATATAAAAGTAACCGGCGGGGTGCAACGAAGGGACATAGTAAAGAAGGCATACTATCTTGGCTTTGGCGGTATCGGTGTAGCTAAAGGGTTCGTGCATGTAGATACGCGCACTACTACTCCCGTCCTCTGGGTGTACTAATCCCATGATCCTTGAGGCCGTGGCTGCGGTAACTACGGCTTGCAAAGCTCTGGAGATGGCTGCGGGTGCTGCGTCTAATATCGAATCCTTGGGCGCTTATATTGGCAAGCTAGGAGCGTCAGAGTTTGACCTTCAGCGCGCCAAGAACAGCAAAAATTTATCTGAAGCGGAGTCCATGAAGATTGTTATGGCTGAGGAGCAACTGCGCCAGAGCAGAGCAGCTATCCGTCAAGTCTTTGAAGCAACTCACCGCATGGATCTTTGGAATGAAATACAAGTCAAGACGGCTGAGGCAAGGAAGAACCGCCAAGCATTCTTGAAGGCGGAAGAGGCACGCAAGAAAAAGTTTCGTACACAGTTGAAGCAGGTTGCATTGATTGCCTTAGTCTGTGTTTTCTTGGTGCCAGCAGCGGTAGGTGCATTACTGGCGTGGCTTACAAATAGATGATCATGGCATTCCTGCTCATCGTCATTGTGGATGGTGAGCCATTGAAGGAAGAGTTTTTTTTCAGGGATGTTACCCGGTGCAATCAGTTTGCATATTATGTAGAGAGCGGGGAAGTTAAGCTAAACAAATCTCACAGGAAGCAGCACAACATAAGTGCGTACTGCATTCCTAAGAAGATCCGATCAGGGACTAAAACGTGGGACTAATTGTTCCATGTGAAACACTAGGTCAATGTAGCGGGATGAGGCCAGCTAGTGCGGCCTAGTAGCCGGTGGATTTCTGATCTTTCAACGCCTAAGTTATTGGCGATCTCAGTTACACCAAGCCCAGACCTTTGCAAGTCGTAGATCTCGCGTTTTCTTTTGATGGGGAAGTTAGGGTGCTGCACCTTTAGCAGCCTTTCGTGTATGTATGTTTCTCGCAAATCTGACTGCGCCTGTATTGCTCTAAAAAAATTATCCATTGCTTTGATTACCTCTATCCATGCACTCGTAACACCAGATCATCTGCCTTTCGCTAATCGGAAAGCTGCTGGTTTCTCTATCACCTGCTGACCCTCTCTTGTGGCAGCGCGGACATTGAATGATTACCTTGCCAGCTACGGTGCAGTAGCTTAACTGCGTAGGCTTATTACCTGTACGCAGCACCCATTCTTCTACTGTTTCTTTCAACCTTGGTTCCTTACTACTCTCAACCCTACCTCTGAATATGCGCCAGCCATGTGATGATCTGGTAGACCTGAGTTGATAACGTCATTCACTATCGCTTCATGCCATGCCTGAACACCCGCAGGGCGTTTTACCTTTTCGCCATTATATTCAATCCCAAGCAAATGCTCTAAAAGCCGAGAGGCTATCTCCTCGTTGGCTGCGGTGTCCTTAATACGGGGGCCATCTTCTGTCCTCTTTGCACTAAGAAAGTTCAACTTGGTCCTGATCTGTTTAGGCGAAGGCCACCCATCTAACTCCTCAATTAACATTCCCAACGCTTCTCGCATCATTGTTTGGTTCTCTCTGCCGAATGCCTCGTAGTGAACCTTTCCCAATTCTGGCCAATCCCTTTTTTTAAATGGGTGCATAGCGAACCAGCTAGCATATAGGTTTGTAAATTCGTCTTTGTCCATCATGCCCCTGCTCCTTTCAATATCCGGGCTTCAGCTAACGCCCCACCCTCGTGTTGATCTCTTGCCTTTATGAACCTGCTAGTCGGGGTGAGAACACCCCAGACCTTCGGTTCATCTACTAGCCGCAAGTACCCATAGCGGTACTTACTCAGCCATCCTTTGACTATAAAGTTATCCATCAGAACGGAATGTCTTCTAGGCCATCATCCTCCTTGTAAGCAGGGAGTGGTGCGGGTGTGTTAAAGGTAGGCATTTGTGGCATGCCACCGGCAGGTTTCCAATCATTAACTGCTGCGTACCATTTACCAGACTTGGCCTCTTTCACATCGAGGTTAATCCAATCGCCGGACTGTTGCTCAATCCATCTGTGGAATTCTTCACGCTTGATGCTGATGCTTGCCTTAACAAACTCTGGGGAGTTTGGCTTAGGGGCCTTGATGAATAGGCCATCTACGAATTTGTTTTCCATGCTAAAAAATCCTCATTGCTAGTGCGGTTGATACCGCTGTTACTACTGCTGTACAAAGTAGCATGCCAATGATCTGCAATGGCAATGGTGCTTTGGCTTCTACTTCGATTGGTGCCGGTACTTGCTGCGGGTTCCCGTCACGCATACTCTTTAAGACTTTGGATCTTAGATCAAATTGTTTAACAGTTATCTCCTCAATCCATTCCCG
>OJGD01000175.1_pt1 | contig 27303 bp, 24 predicted proteins | sample 1594571 | NCBI WGS metagenome assembly OJGD01 (sample SAMN05416771, study PRJEB24817) | seawater metagenome | isolation source: Sea water | place: Canada:Atlantic | collected 2013-11
TGGATGCAGCTTAACCTCTACTTTTAACTTCGGTTATAAATGGGGGGATTACAGCTGGTTCTAATTTTTTTAACCGTTTTTCTAATCACGTGTTTTGCCCAGTTATACGGGTATATTAATCATAGAAAGCGAATTTAGTCACACGACTGGATATTAAAAGTTCATCAGCCAACAAGAGCCTTATACATGAATATTACAACCTTGATCGGTTGCATACCTCGAATGGAGATATGGCACCGATTAATTATGAAAATTCTCTTATTAATGTGTCCTGTTTTGCTTGACCAGTACACCATCGTTTCTGATCCCTTTTCTAAATACGTTCAGCGATCGTTCCTTCAGTGACTTATGACTTTTTGATACCGGTAAGGCGATAATAGGCGCCGAAAAATGGCATCAGCGGCTTTACTAGCCGCCAATCTATCATCGAGTTATAGATCCTAGCCAAGCGCGACTTTACCCCGAAAAACAAATTTAATTCCGAAACTGGGATGGGGGGGAATTTAATCTGTATTTCAAGATGCCGGCACCTTTTGAATAGCTTTCGAGCCTCAAATACTGAAAGTAGTCGCGTAAAATCATAACTTCTGCCGCTGACCAACTTAACCCAGTGATCTTGCAAAAAAACCGGCAAGTAGCCCACACCCCAGACGCCCACATGCGGCTCGGGTGACATGCTAAATCGATTCGGTGTGGTCAACGCAAAAACCCCTTCAGGTTCAAGGATGCGCTCTATTTCTGATATGTAAGTAAATTGATCTCCAACATGTTCGATAACATCCAGCGATATTACGGACCCTATGGAATCTGGTTTGATCGGCAAGTGTTCAGCATGGCCAGCCACCAAATTCGCATCTCTGCCCTCCCGTTGCGTGAGGTGCTTTGCGACGACAAGCCACTCAACAGAAATGTCGACACTGATGACTGGCACGTTATGGCGGGCCGCCGCGGCCATTAGTTGACCAGGACCACAGCCGATTTCCAACACAGGACTTTCCATTTCAACAAAGGGTTTTAACCAGCTTTCAATACTGGCTTCACATTTGTCTACGCCAGATAGAACCTGCTTCAAGCGAAATTCGGCTTTCTGATCATCAAACTGCCTAGAGACTTTGAAGACCCCGAGGATTGCAGCCTCCAGTCCGTGTGAGTGAACCAATGCTTCAGTTTGAAGAGCTCTCAGACGATCAGTTTCATAATCGATCCAAGAAGGCTTTTTAACCCGAAGATCTGGAATTCCAGCAATGATCGGAAATTCATCATTGCACCCTGTGCATCTGATCAAATCAGCCGACTCTTCCAAGTCCGCGTGACAGTTAGGGCAGCACCAAAACATAATTCCTCTCCTGCACTTACCAAAAGTTCTAATAAATCCTGACAGTTTTAATCATAAAACACGATCTTTGCACCAACTGGCGTCACAATTCGCGACTCCCGATAGGCTACAAACAAACGGAGGTTTTACAACTGATTAAGTTCTTAAATCGTAAACCAAGAGTATAGGAAGTATAAACGTCATATTATATTCAGGCAAGTGTAATCCCCCCTTTACTAACCGAAGTTAAAAGTAGAGGTTAAGCTGCATTAAAATGACCATCAAAACGTCGGTTATTTATTGGGGGGGATTACATTAGCAAATTCTTTTCATTTTATTGATCCAGCGTAAAGCATATGCTCTTAAACTGAAATGCACCCCGTCTAACTTATACCTTTCCTTTTTTTTTATTTTGTCCTATGACCATAGCCTGTACTTCTGAGACCTTAACCACCTGGAGTAAAAACATCATTGATATAAAAAACACTAATGAGAAAAAACCAACTTCAATTCGAGAATAACCACTGAACTCGATCAAGCCAATACAGATGGCACCTACACCAAAGATTTTCAAAACTTTTGTAGTGTTTATTATCGTCCATAATTTAAAATGATAATAAGAAAAAACCGCTGCAATTAGTGAACTTATAACAACCGAAAAAGAGACTCCTTTTGCAGCCATTGTTGGAATTAGAATTACAGCACTTAAAAGAAATGACAACATGGCAATACTTGCCACTAGAAGGTTCTCTTTCGTTTTAGAATTTACCATTGCCACTGCATGCCCCAAACGCACAACATTAAGGGGAATCAAGCTAATCGAAATAATACAAAAATTGACTGCTACCTCAGAAAAACTTTGCCCCAACAATAACAGGAGCATCGGTTCACCAACAGAATTAATCATTATTAACGTTAGCACTGTTATAACTGTAAGGTAGACAAACATTATTCCTAACCATTTATCTCGTTTTGTATACTCACCCAGTGAGTGCAGCGTATTTATTGATGGGATCAATACAGTCGACACTTGGCTAAAAAGTGCATATAACGCTAAAAACATAGCATTAGATAAGTGGTAATAAGCAACTTCTTCTGAAGCAGAGGTGAAAAATGAAATAAGAATTTCGCCAGTACGAAAAACAACCATTAATATTAAATTAGAAGCAAAGAATGCGAGGCCAAACTTAAGGTGCTTATAAAAGTCTGGAAACTGGTCTACTGCCGCATAAAAAGAAAAATATTTACGCGCTAAAAATAACAACACAACTACTAGAATAACCTCAACTACTCCTAGTGCGTACACTGAAGTTTGTAAACTCAAGTTACTCAAGTACCCAACCATGATTAGCACAAGTAGTAACCTGGAAGAACTATCATGAAACAAATATGATGGCATTTTATTTAACCCGTAGAAAAGATGTGTACACGAAAGTGAAATCGTTGCTAAAACGCATGTGGCACACAATACGATTATGGTATTCATATCAAAATCGGGACGAAAATGGGCCAATGAAAAAAATAAAAAGGCGAATAGCACCAAAGAAATAAGTAAACGAAAAATAAAAAACTGGGTAAATAAGCCTTGTATGCGGATGGTTTGCTTGCTTGCTTTAAACTCAGGTATAAAGCGCCCAAATATAGGTAAGCCACCTAGTGCATTGGATAGAATAAACACACCTAAAATAGAAAGCATTATTGCAAAATCCCCGTATAATTCAGGTCCCATCATTCTTGGAATCAATGCAAGAAAGAGAAAAAGACCAATAAATTCCGCCCCTTTCCAAAGAATTACCTTCAGAGTATCTTTATGAGTAAACATATCTATATTTTTCTGTCACTTTTCAAAATTAAGTACCCTCATAATATAATCCCTTAGTAACAACCGAAAAAAAGTAGATACTAAACCACTTTTAGTAATTGCTTTGATCGCATTCCGCCAACTACCTTATAAGAACGCTCAGCATTGTATGACCAGAGCCACCGTGTGGCCAATAATTGAGCTTGTTCAAACAAACAACCAATCCTCTTTCTGACACACATTTATGAGTGAGTTGACGATTCTGTGTAAAACGTTAGTATGAATACGGGTAGCGTTTATTGCACTTACATTATTAGGTAATTAAAGGGATTTTCATATTCATGAGACTAAATTATTTTGATTACTTTAGAGCTATAGCAATAATCATCATTGTAGCGGGCCATTCGTTCTCGTTATGGGTTATAGATACTTTACCCGAAAAGGTACTGGCAAACATAATAACTGGTGGAACATCTCTTTTTGTATTTATATCGGGCTTTTTTTTTCATCACATATTCTATAAAAACTTTAAATATCAAATATTCATCCAGAAAAAAATAAAAAATGTATTATTTCCATATTTAATTCTCTCAACATTAGCATTTTTGGTAGTTGTAATTATCTTAGGTGATGATTTTTTTCAACAAGCCAAAAACTTAAACAGCTTTTTAAATTATTTTACTTTATATTTCAAGTACCTATGGACAGGGAAAGTCTTAACTGCATATTGGTACATCCCATTTATAATGCTTACTTTTGCTTTATCTCCTATATTTCTTAAATTTATCGAGCTAAAAAAAAATAAACAGCTTCTTACTTTATTAACTCTATTATTTTTTTCAATGCTAGTACACCGACCAGAAGCAAATTTATCACCATTTCATTCATTTATTTATTTCACTCCTATTTATCTACTAGGGATATTTTTTTCAATACACCAAGATAAAGCCCTGCATTTTTTAGAAGGAAAAATCATATTGTTAGGTATTGGTGTAGTGTCTTTAGCATTATTACAAATCAAATCTCACGGTTCATATGGGAACTACCATAAAATGGACATGTTTTCATACCATGGGATTGACAGAATCATTATTCAAAAAATATTATTAATCTTTTTTATCATTGCTTTATTGCAAAAATTTGCCAATAAGCAGATTCAAGTGTTGAAATACCTTGCTTCGCTTAGTTTCCCGATATTTTTCATACATCCTTGGATCACATTTTTTATAAAATACTCCGCTATTTATGAGTACCTATTATTTTTACCAGGCTTCGTTATATTTATCATAATAACAACTAGTGCTGTTTTGGGTAGCATATTGGTTGCCGGCCTCATCAAACTCATCTTTAAAAAAAGAAGTAGTTATATTATCGGATGGTAAAACCATTTATTTCACGTTCACGAACGTCTGACATCACATCAACCTTTTATTGTGGTTTTATTGATGTGTTGCAGTAACCGGTTGAATCCATCTCGGTTACTTATGGGGGGGATTACATACAACAAGCCTAAGTATTTTAGGCTAAACTTAATTACACGTAGGCCATCCTCTACTCAACTGCAGTACAATACTTTTCACCAGCACATTATAACTAATTAATACTTATGCCTTCATCAACTAGAGTATACAACCACATAACATTATGCCTCATTAGTATTGGGTTAATTACTTTGTTCTATACACAAATCGACGAGGAAAGAGAGCGGTTTTTATGGAGTATGTCTACAGCATATGTTGCTCTAATTCTTCTAGGCGTATCCGCAATAATTGGCCCAATAAAGTTACTCATTAACAATAAATCGTTACCAATATCAATTTATCTACGACGAGATATTGGTATTTGGGCAGGAATTATCGCACTACTACATGTCTTTTTTGGTCTTCAGGGTCATGTCGGAGGAAAGTTTTGGTACTATTTCATAGCCCCTCCGGAGGCTAAATACAGTTTCCCATTACGTATCGATGCTTTTGGACTTACAAGCTACCTAGGGCTTGGTGCAACCTTAATAATTATAATGCTACTTTATTTATCTAGAGATAAAGCAATCAAAAAATTCGGTGTTCGTAAGTGGAAAAAACTCCAACGATTTAGTTACATAGCTATATGCATGACCTTATTACATAATCTCATTCTATTAATCATAGCTAATAGAAATTTAGGGTTTATCGCTATTTTCTCAGCAGTCTCACTATTGATTATAGTGTTTCAATACTTAGGCTATAAGAAGGTCTTACAAAAAAATGCCAGTAAACTATAAGTATCTATTAGTCAAATTTCAAGCTAGACAACAAATTGGCATTACACCAATTTAATCGGTCCTTTTCTTTCATTCGACTGATATGCCGCATGCATAAGGGCTAACGTTTTCAAATTATCCTCTGCACTACAAGGTGGTGTAGCGCCTTGCTCCAGAGCATCCAAAAACAGTTTAAGAAGGTGGCTTGTAGCATTTGGAAATAAATCGAGGGGGTCTGATGCAATTTTAGTAGCCTTTTCTCCTTTATGAAGAAATGCATTCCCACCTAAAGAAACATCTAAATTTATATAAGGCTTTCTTGTACCTCCTTTAATACCACCTTTTAATTCAATATTACCCCCTAAACTTGTCTCTACTGTACCTTCACTACCATCAAGTCGCATATCTAAATAGCGATGTCGCCCTTTTGAATATCTATCAAGAATGATGTGCGCCACACGATCACCCGAGAACTCTAACTGTATTAAATTTAAATGGTCGGGACCATTCGGGTTATTACCTTTTGGAAATCTTGCATAAATAGAAGTTGGTTCTTCATCAAAAAAATAACGGCACAAATCTAGTACATGAATACCAAATTCTTTACATGTCCGCTGCACATCATCGCCACGCCAACCAGCTTCCGTTTCATCGGATACATAAAAAGTTTGATGTGCTGTCAAAAACAATAGTTCACCAAAGTCTGCCGTATTTATTTTTTCTTTAGCCGCTTTATGAATATTCATAAAGCGAAACTCCTGATTAATCACTACTTGTCTATCGACTGATTTCGCTAAAGCGATGATTTCTTCGGCTTCTTCAATGCGAACAGCAAATGGTTTTTCACAAAAAACATGGCAACCAGACTCAAGTCCAAGCTTTGTTTGCTCAAAATGGAAGTCCGTTGGAGTTGCAACTGTCAATATATCTGGACGCGTTTTATCAAGTAGCTCCTCTAGCGAATCATAAACAGGGAATGAGAATTCGGACTTCGTTGCATAGGGGTCGTAACCACCGACTATCTCTAGATTAGATAGCTTTGAGTAGGCTGGTATATGTATTTTTTTTGCCGCCTCACCTAAGCCAGCAATTGCAATTTTGTACATCAATTTCCCCCTTTAACTAAACATCAAATTCCATTTCAATTAAATACGTTCATCTAAGACAACAGCAGAGCCAGTTTTTGAACTTTCATAAATACCATTAACAATTTCTATAGCACGGTATCCCTCTTCGGCACTAGCAATGACTGTACCTTCTGACTGACCCTTTGTTAACGCAATAAAATCATTAAATTCATCGACAAACGTCTGTATTACAGTTGTTTGCCAACCTTTAAATTTTTCTCTAAATATAGCGGGTAGATAAAAATTTCGTTTTGTCTTTTTGGGGCCACCCTTATGCTCCATTGTTATCACCGTAGACATCATAGGAGCATAATATGCACGGGCCATGCCTTTACTACCATAGGCCTCTATCGAAAAGTGGTAGCCCTTCCATTCTGTCCAACTGCTGTGAAGACTTGCCACCACGCCATTATTCCCACGTAATAAGGCAAAGGCATTGTCTTCTGATCGATCAAGCTTCCATATATCGTTCAGAGCAAACCCATAAACGCTTTTAACGCCACCCATTAGATGTTGGGTTAAGTCTAAAACATGTATGCCATTATCCATCATGGTTCCGCCACCCATAATATCTTTGTCGTACATCCAGGGCGACTTAAACTCTGACAACCCCGTATGGCCTCCATATGCTCGAATATAGCTTAACTCACCTATATCCCCTGACTGAATCGCTTCTCGAACCGTTTTAATTGCAGCAAAATATCGGTGGTTAAAACCTACTGTTAATATTTTTTTTTCTTTTCTAGCTGTCTCCAGCATTTTCTTACATTCAGCAAGTGAACTCGCCATCGGCTTTTCTACAATAACGTGCTTCCCTCCCTCTAAACAAGCAACTGCTTGCTCCAGGTGGAAATTGGGCGGCGTAGAAATAATAACCGCATCACATGCATCAGACGCCGCCAGTTTTTCAAATGAATCGAAAACTTGAACATCTTTGCCGACCGTATCTTTTATACTTTTATCTATGTCATAAACTGCTGTAAATGAACAATTGGCAGATTCCTCAAGCGCTTTTATGCGAACACGCCCAATACCACCAACACCTATTAATCCAAATCTCATAGTCCATTCCTTGTTTTGATTTTATTTTTGATAAATGTCATTTCAAATGCTGGCCCCACTAGAAACAACAAATGTCTTAACATCCTGTAGGTAGTTAGCTTCTGATATATCGAAATTAGCACCCTATCTTGAACGGGGTAGTTTTTTATTGATGAAAATATCACCTTTTTCGGTCCTGCATTAAGCAATGCAACATGGTTTGATAGCCTTTTTTTTATCCTTAACGGGGAAAGCAAATGAACAAATCGAAGAGAGTCTACACCCCGAGTTTTTACTAACAACCACCTGCGCATTCTTTTAGGTAAAAACCCCACACCCCAAACCCTTGTCGTTGCATTCGGACCGATAAAGAACCTATTTGAACCAGATACCCATAATTTCCCATTGTCTTTCAACTGTTGGCTCATTTTCTGTAGCGCCCTATCGACATCATAAACATGCTCGAGTACATCGTTGGCAACAACTTGGTCAAAACTTTTATCCTTAAATGGTAAGTTCTCAACATCCGCACATATCAACGTAGATTGTATACCCGCCTCATCCAAACGTTTTTTTGCAATCACAAGCCAGCGCAAAGCGATATCAACACCAATAGTAGCCCCGTAACTACCATCTGCTGCCTGTAATAGGCCCCCTGATCCACAACCCACATCAAGTAACACTGTGGATTTATTTGGCTCTAAACTATCGATTAATGACTTAGCTTGGCACGGGGCATTTAAAACATAAGCCGTATAACGCTTTGATAGTTCGATAGGAACATCATCAGTAATTAGATAATAAAATTCAACAAGCTCACTAAACGAGAGTTCTTTACTTTTTACAAATAAACGTTCAGCTTTGTCTCTCTCTTCCTGTAGCGTTAAGTATTTATCCGAACGCAACCTGAAGTCAGGAATACCAAATAAAACAGGGTAAGTGATATCACATGCCGCACACTGATATGCTTGTTCCTTTTTATTAAGGCCTAGTTTACATTTTGGACAAACCAAAAAATCCAAAACATTACTCTCTGGCAGTAATGCGTCCGTCACTTATTACTCAATTTTAGCCAAAGCATCGCCCGGCCCAAAAATGTAACCTTGCATTTCTCCCAAAGCCCATATAATTGTAAAAACAAACAAGGTGGGAAGTGCGGATTTAAATTCTGAAAAAAAACGTCCCTTTGAACGCATTTGTTTATACATTCTAAAAAGCAATAATGGAGGAAGGGCTACCGTTGCTGCACATGCACTTATACGATGCAAGTAATCACTTTTCTTAAACCTCAATCCAGCATAATAACGAGAATAAATGAATCGCTGTTTAGCGAATAAACCAAAACTAAACTCTTTAGAATGGAATAATTTTATATCATTGGTTGAATATAGTTTTTGCTTGTTTTGAAGTAATACCGGATGAACGGTAGTTTCCCAAAAACCACTTGTTAGCAGGTTTCTCTCTAAGCCCTTGAGCACACTATGCTTATAGCAGACATTCATTCCAGGAATAACATCCGATTCACCCTCTTGAACTGGCGTAAGAAAAAAGCTGTATTCACATAAAAAAGTAGCCCAATCTAACGGGCTTCCGGTGACTCCATTTTCAACACAACCACCAACCGCAACTGTATCTGGTGAAGCTTTTTGGAAAGCATCATAAAAGCTAGCTAACCAGTTTTTTGAAGGCACATTATGGTCTTCGATAACTACAACGAACTCTCCCTTAGCCTTATCTAAGGCCAAAGTACGCAACATCGGTAATGACATTGTTGGTGGGCATGGTAATAAAGTAATCTCTGGATAGTCTTTCCTAATTGCATCGCTTACCGATGTATGCATCCGGTCTGCAATAATAATCTCGTATGAATGGTTGCCTTCTTGACAGCTTAAAACATCAATTGCCTCAAGTACCCGGCCACCATCTTCAGTACTTACTAAACCAATAAGAATAGAAAAAGTTGGGTTATCTAATTTCATAATAATTTGTTAAACATTAGTATTTGTTGTCAGTATTTAATTTATGGAACACACCCTGCCACTAACTAATCAAGGCGTTCACAATATTGCCTTCCACCTATAGCATAGCCCATCATTTCACCGAAAGACCAAGCCATTTCAGATTGAACAATTAAAACAAAGAATCTAAAGAAGCTTTTTTTAAGCTCAGGATCTCTTTTAACAGCTTTGAAAATCCGCCAAATACGTAAAAAAGGCAGCAAAAAAGTGAATAACAAGCACAGCAACCTTGGAGGCTGGCCTTGATTATCAAACCGTGAAGCGGCAAAACAACGACCATGAACGTAACGTCGATGCATATAATGTTTACTGTCGAATGATTTATAATACCGAACCGCCATATCATTATATTTACGAACCGTAATTCCTAATTCCTTCTCAGCACGCCAGACCATAAACGTTTTATAAAAGCCTTGCTGTGACACATCCATTTTGTCATCTAACAAGGTTCTTTTAAAAACTATATTATTACCCGGAACTTCATTAAGAGTGACTGGTGTTGGTTTCTTAAATTGGGCATATTCTATTAAATAACCAATGATTCGTTTATCGTTTAAATCCCAACCCGGCTCAACATCACCACAGAACAACTCTGTTTGATCATTTATTTCACTTAAAACTCGATCTTTCCAGCCTTTTTCAGGGGGGCACTTGATATCTAAAACAGCGATATAATCACTTTGGGATTTAGCAATAGCGGCACCCCATAATTGCAAAATAGATGTTCCTTTGTCACATTGATGCAAAAAAATATTACTTGGCAGCGACGCCGTATCTAATGGAAATACCTGATCATAGGCAATATGAATTGCCACATCTGCATTATCAACCAAGCCATCGTCCATTAGTTCTGCAACAAATAAATCTGCGTCATACGAGCCTTTTGCCGCAACAACAATATCTACTTTTAGCACCCTAACATCCCTACCAGTAATGATTTCAAAAGATACCTGCTTTTTAAACTTGCTTATAAAGCATACGTGAGGAGCTAACTAGCTCATTCATTTTTTAACCGCTTTTTCTAGTACCGCAAAAGCAAAAGCGGTCGAGCTATATAGGTAATAGAACTGATGGTATAAAAACCCACCACAGGTAAATAAAAAGCCCTTTCTTTGATTAAAAAAGCTTATAAAGTTACTATTCGCTATTAGCCCAACAATAAGCATTCCTACAGCCACCCACCACGTTAATAAACCAAAAAGTGATGCTAGCACCACCAATACTAACGACATCGCCAGTACTGCTCTAATACGCTCACCTACACCAACATTTAGGTCATTTGTAAGCTTCTCCTGCCTAATCATAAGACGCGACCATGGGATTGCGCGGCGGAAAAACTCGGTATGAACCAAGTTAATAAAACGCCACACTTTAAGGTGGCTACATTGTAACTCCGGTATTAAAGAAATACGCCCACCAGCCGCCCTCAGACGATAACCTAATTCAATATCTTCAATAGAAGGATGTTTGAACTGTTCAATGTCAAAGCCACCTAATTCTAAAAACTTTTTTGTCCTAACCGCACCACACCCGGACCAAAAGGTTGAAGCATCTTGGCTTGCTTGCTGATGATAATAATGGTGAACCATATTCTTATATTGGGATAAAAAATTCTGAGCAGGGGGCGCATCATCATATGAACCAAAAACAGCAACTATCTCCTCATTTTCGAACCCTTGCTTAAGCTTAACAACCGCATCACTGCTGACAACAACGTCAGCATCTACAAACCAAACAATGTCACCCTTTGCCTGTTCAACAGCTATATTCCGTGCTGCACCTGGCCCTTTTCGGCCACCTGACTCAAGTACCCTCGCACCAAATTCTTTAGCCAATACCATTGATTCATCCAATGATCCGTCATCAATAACAATAAGCTCAAGAACTTCACCTTTTTGCAACATATCAGCAAGAGGTGGCAAGCTTTTTTCAAGAAATCCTATCCCGTTATAAACAGGCATAATGATGCTTATAGTCGGGTTATTTTTGTTATTTGCCATTATGAGTCCTTAAATTCCTATACAGATATAATCAGTTTTTTGTTTTTAAAGCATTGAAGTAACCAAGTGCTTCACCACTACCCCAAGCTATTAAAAATAACATCAGCCATGGTGAGGCTGGAATAATACGTTTTGTATAATGTCCATTTATCCTGATCGCTCGGAGTATTTTACTTAAAAATACAAACGGTAAAATTGGTGACAAAAACAATAACACCAACTTAAGCAACAAAGACTTTGAGCTCGCTCTAGCCAGCCCAAACTCTTTAGCATGCTCAAACCTCTGGTTAAAGAACTGCCGTGTTGTATACGTGTTTTGATGAAAAACCCGTAATTCAGGCTCAATTTTCAAACACTTCCCATCATGCCTAAATTCCGCATGAAAGGAAGGCTCCCAAAATCCTAATTTCAGCAATTCAGTATGTTTCATAATATCAGTTCGCTGATAAAGAGCATTGTCAGCAGCTATATCATCGGCCACAATTGCTTTTTTAGGGGGTGCATAATTAATATAGCGGATAAAATAAATAGCCCAATCCTTTGCTGTAGCCGCCGAGTCATTAATGATAACCCCACCGACCCCTGCAACTTCGGTTGACTGTTTTAATGATAACAATTGATCTACCCAGTCAGCTGAAGGAACACAATGCGCAGTTGTAACAGCCACTTGATCACCCACAGCTGCATAAATACCATCTCTCCACATATGAGGAATGCGAGATCCATTTTCACTGTGAATTAGATGAATATTGTCATGCCGACTCAGCAGAGTTGGCACACCTTTATCTACATCGGTATAACAAATAATTAATTCAACATTGCTGTGCAAATCTAAATTTATTTCCTCAACAATTGCTGAAATATTTTGCTGCGCATATTCAACAGCAACGATGATACTCAGATCCACACGGCCCATCATTGATGCCCTCTAATCGAACGAATAATACTCCGGCTTTTTATATATGCCTTCCCAGTTAGTTTATTTAGCTTTGAGTGGATCCAATTAGACTGCAAATAGTAACTATCTAACCTTGGAAGCAATGCATGATCATCATTCTTGCTTAATGAGCCCATAAATGTAGTGACAGTGGCTTTGTATTGACTTGATGCAAACTTTTGCGTCTTTTCATCATATGCCCCATATGGGTAAGCAAAGTACTTCGGTTTTCTACCGAGTTTCTCTTCTATTATTTCGTCACACAATAAACATTCGTCTTGAACCTGCTCGGCTGTTAGCACACTTAGCTTAGGGTGTGTATGTGTATGCGCTTCAATAGAAACCCCCGCAGACTGGCATGCAGCAATTTGATCCCAGTCCATCATTTGAAATTTAGGTGCATTCTTCGGCTGTGTTTGCCAATAATTGTCTCCCCCAACTACACTTGTTGTTAAAAACAAATGTGCAGGAACGGAAAAGTCCTTTAATACAGGTAAAGCTTCTGTGAAAACAGATGCCATTCCATCATCAAAAGTTATCGCCACTCCCTTTGAACAATTTTCATCTAACAAATTATCTAATGTAACAATCGGCATTCCAGATTCCACTAACGATTGAATCAAGTGCAAAAAATCACTTGGGTGGAATGAGAGTACTGAGTTAGTAGTATCAATGCTATGAAATGTAATAATCGCTTTCATAAACATTGGGCCTTTGTATTATGAGTCAATTGGATATCTTTAATTATATTAAGGTAATTCTCAATATGGATTTTGGCGGTAAAGTATTTTTCATAACTTTCTCGACTTTTTTGCGCAAGTGACGCACGTAATTTTTGATTTTCAACCAACGTAACAATGCTACTTTTAAGCTCCTCATCATTATTGTAGACAAAACCGGCCCCTGTTTGATCTATCAGTTCGCGGCTTGCTCCTGCATCTCGAACAATTGCAGGCGTTCCGCATGCAAAGGCCTCAACAATCGTTAGCCCAAATGTTTCAGGGGCAAGTGATGGAAAAATAAGTGCCATAGATTGTTGATATAACTCAACCAATTCCTGTTGTGGTAGCTGATTTACAAAACTGATATTAGAAAACCGAGCATACTCCAGCTTCAGCTCAGCTAATAACTCACCCGCTCCAACAACTAGCAAATCATATTCTGGTAGTTTCGCAAAGAATGCAAGCAACTCAATTATGCCCTTAGACTTTGTCACTCTACCTACAAATAGAAACTGTGGACGATTATGGTTAACCTCATCTACCTTATTCTTTGGATCCAAGTATGAAAAAAGTGGTAATACCTCAATCCGCGCCCCATTTGATATGCTTTTGTGTTGTTCAGCCGTAAACTTGCTTGGCGACAGTAAACAGTCAACATTATCAATACTCTTTTCAAGCAATGATGTATAACGCCACAATTGCGGCGGCACGCCAGACTTCAAACAACAATTAATACATTCGGGCACATCACAAGCCATGGTTTTATTTTTCCACAATATATGAGTCGGGCAAACCAACCAATGTTCATGGAGTGTATAAAGCGTTACAGGAGCGGCACTCATTTTTAAAATGGCAGGCCCACCCATTAGAGAAATATTATGAAAGTGAATAACATCAAAATTATTATTTAATAATTTCTCAAGCTCCGTTTTTTTTAGACCTGGGTGCCCAGTTTGCTGACTTATTAAAGGTGACAAAATACCAAAGTGACTACGCAACCTATGTACTACAACACCATCCTCATTATCAATGCTATGTGAAGGAGCTTCTCCACGTATCAAGTAAGCATCCTCACAATGGATTACTTCAACTTCATGCCCCTCAGCAACAAGCCCACGAGCTAATGCACGAACATAAGTTGCATCACCACCGAAATGATAGGGAGGATAAAAAGTTGTAATCATACAAAAACGCACAACTAATACACCTTAATTAAATTTTCTTAGATAAGAAATTTTTAGCATATTTCCATTACCAACAAAACTCAGGAGTAAACAGCTCAATAATTTATTTTTGGTGGTCATGTACTACCGCATCTAAGTATTTAAGCGTTAACTTTGCTGCATTGTCCCAAGTAAAGGTTAATGCCCTACATTTAGCTTTTTCCCTAAGCTCATTTTGTAAGTCTTTATCCGTAGACAAGCGCTCAATTGCATCAGCAATCTCAGTAGGCTGATGAGGATCAAAATAAAGCCCAGCATCCCCAACCACTTCAGGCAAGGAACCACTAGTACTCGATAAAACAGGCGTATTGCAAGCCATTGCTTCTATAGCTGGCAAACCAAAGCCTTCAGAAAAAGAAGGCATCACAACTGCTAGCGCATCTGAATATAATGCAACTAGATCTTCATCACTAATGTAGCCTGTAAAATGTACTCTGTCCTGTAAAAGTGAGTCATCCTTAATAGCGACACATAACTCTTCATAATGCGAATGAAAACCGGCACCTTCCAAATCACCAATTAAAACTAGATGAATATCATCTAGCTCTCTATTTTGAAGTGCTATTGATAATCCTTTTAACATACCTAAAAGATTCTTATGCGGTGCCAGCCCACCAACATACAACAACAAACGTGCATCATCTTTTAATCCGTTATTTTTTCTTGCCTGCTGTAATAGCGGGGTATCCACGATAGGCCTAAAATGTGGATCTGGGGCTTCACTAATCACATCAATTTTGTTAGCAGAAATTCCAATATAACGCGTTATCTCTTCTTTTGCCGCATGGGAAACTGTTAAAAAACGCCTAGCATGCCACCGTGCAAGAAGAACTTTTAAATCCCAAAAAAGCTTACCTTTCCAATCAGGAAAAATAAGTTCAGGGAAGTGTTCAGCTATAGCATCATGAAATGTAACAACAACTGGAACTGAAAAAGGTGTGGGAAACCATGAGTAAACTGCTGGAAAAAACATTAAATCAATATTCGAGTCTTTAACAGCTTTCCGAAACATCCACATATCTTTTATAGAGCGACTGCTAGTAGAGGTTGCAGCTTCAGTTAAATTCTTAGACTGCAGGACTTGAATAATATGAATATTATCTCTGACCATTTCAGGAACGGGAGCTTGATCGACAAAAAGATAATATTGATGATTATCAGGACTCGTAAAGATTGCCTTCAACAACTCTCGAGTGAAACGTCCGAAGCCACGTTGATTCCACCAACAAGTCGCATCAATACCAATTTTCATTTATACATCCTTATATAATCGGTTTATTTATCTGACATCATTGATATCAGCTCATCTCTTGCTTTTGATACATCAATGCTATCTGTGCTATTTATGGGAATAACTTTGCGCCCCATAACAGCAAAATAGAATTCCTCTATTAACGTTTGCAGACCAGGATAAGCAGGCTGGCGAATAAAAATACGTTTAATCAAATTAATGACACTTGTACTAAACATTTTAAAAGAAAGGAAAATTGGCTGTGTAATCTTTTTAATCTTGGAAACACCCCCAAATTCTTTGACTAGATAATCATGAAATAAATTAACATGGAGAGTCCCTACTGTACTCTGTATAGAAAACTGGCAGATAGTTGGCCGAGCTGACATGCTTATATAAATATTCAGAATAATATTGTTATATTCTCCCAGAATAACCAACTCTCCATCGTTTACTTGTCGCACCACCCAATTATGACAATTAAAAGATTGTTCAGGCCATAACTGGCGCAGAATAGAAAGTGGGTGAGGAAGGATATCTTCAATCACCTCGTTTAACTGACTTTTCGAATTTGCTCCTGCAGAAGTAATATTAAAGTCAATCCTAAGAGGTTTCCCGAAATTTTGAAGCTGGTTAACAACTTGCGTCACACCATTCTGAAAACAAAACTGATGAACAGGACAAATTAGGATATTGTTATTCTCTGCAAGCTTATGTATTTTTATAGCTTCTGCAGATGTAATCACTAATGGCTTTTCCATTAAAACATGAAGCCCCGCCTCAATAGACCTAACTGCTAATTCTAAGTGATTTCCAACAGGTACACAAATATGTATTACATCAGGCACAACTTCAAGCAACATCGAATCAATATCAGCATATGCCTTGCCTTGCTTAATTTTCTTAATTAATTTATTGGCATTACTAAGATTAGTGTCAATGACTGCCACTATATTTGCGCCTGAGCTTAGTGCATATTGTGCATGCCAACATCCCATCAACCCTGCCCCAACAATAGCAACGTTTAGGGTTTCGCGTATTTCAGATACCATTTCGTCAAATCAAGAAATCAAGAAGCCAACACATTACCAACCCCTTACTGTCACGAAGTGTTAACGAAAAACACATGCTGCAATACATCAATCTACAACTATTTTCTTTGATTTATAGTGATCTCGTTGAGGACCACTCATGCTTTTCTCTTCATGGTAAGTCGATTCAGTATTAACTGCCATATGATCAACAGGCAAACCAAGTAACTTACGACCCAACATTAAACCCATTTCAATCGAATGATCAGAGTTGTTATAACGGAACGATCCACCTCGACCAGCAATATGTAAGCCCTCAAATTTAGCAACAAAATCATTTACAATTTTTGTTTTCTCACCATATTGTAAATCATAAACTGGGTATGCTTGTCGCGTGCGAATAACCGCCCATCCATCGACTTCTTCACGTTTTACAAAGTTCAACTTATCAACCAAGTCATCTACACAACGTTTTGCAACATCATCATCGCTTAACGACCATAGTTCATCTCCAGCCGAACAGAAAACCTCAAGAACTAAAGACGTGTGGTCATCATCAGGCACCATGTCGATGCTCCAATTTTTAGGCTCATGTAAACGACCAAAAATCAAATCCTGGTCTTGAAGATATAGCCACGTATCTTTTGAAACCTGTTGTTTTTTAAACATTACATTAACAGTAATCAAGTCTCGAAATTCCATGCTCTTGGCAGCATCAATGACTTTTTGGTTAGCTTCTGGCCTAATAATTTGTGCTAAAACACCAAGCGGAATAGTAGAAACAACTGAATCAGACCTTACCGATGAATTATTGCCATCTTTTGTGTAGATCACTTCAAAGTCACGAGGCCCATGGTAAACGACCTCGGTAACTGTTGAATTTAACAAAATTTTATTGTCATCGACTTCAAGGATATCCTCCGCAAGCCTTTCACAAATCCTAGCAAAACCCTTCTTAGGATACATAAATTCATCGACTAAACTAATCACCTTATTTTTGCTGTGGATTATTGCTTCACGAACAATGGTTACAATATTTAATCCTTTGCTACGTTGGCTAACCCAGTCAGAAGATAGTTCTTCACAGGGCTTTCCCCAGACTTTTTCTGTATAGATTTTGAAAAACATCTCATAAAGTTTACTGCCGAATTGCTTTGTGTAAGCTTGTTTCATGTTTATTACGGGCTTATCAAATACTGAATAAACAATAAGTGATTTAAAAAAGGTAATACCTGCAATAAATATGGTTAAAGGACCTGCTTTTGTAACTACATCGGAGATACTTAATGGATAATTAAAATACTTCCCACCATAGTAAATTCGGCTAACCCTATTTACCATAACAATTTCATTTTTCATTAAACGACGGAACCAGTTATTTAGTTCTTCATTTTGCGTAAACCAGCGATGCCCACCTAAATCAAAACGATACCCATCAACTTCGACTGTCCTGCATAAACCACTGACATAGTCATTTCTTTCTAATACTGTAACTTGGGTTCCATTTGAACTCAATTCGTGACCTGTCGCCAAACCTGCGGGACCAGCACCTAAAATACAAACATGTTTAGCTGGTTCTAGTCTCTCGGGCTCTTTTGTTTTTGGTTTATAGTAAACCAGCCTTGGTGTTTCATTGTTTCTATAATTTGAAATTTTATTATACGCAAGACAAAAAACCCTAAAAATTAGATATGTAATAGTAAACAACCCAAGCGCACCAACAAGGCTTCCTAAAAGGCTGACAGAGTATCCAGGCAGGTAAAAAGATAATAAACTAGCATGGACACTTTCATTAGCAGTACCTCTAAAAACTAGAAAATTAGTTGATATAATTAATAATAAAGAGACACTACAACCTATAGCTAATGCGATTGAATGACTTTCTAACTTTAATATTTGTGGTTTAAAGAATATATTAGATTCTTGATTATCATTTATTACATCAGCGATCTTAGTACCAAGGGACCTGGCATAAGTGAAATAAAGAAAAGAACCAAATAGTCCACCAACAAAAAACGCCCAAGCAAAACCAATAAAAGCACCGGGAATAGAAACCGAATAACCAATAAAAAAAACACTTAATAAGCCTAAGAGGTCCCCGCCACCGTTCAAATGAGATATTAATGTTGCAACAAAAAGGGATAAACCTGAGACTGTGCCAAAAACAACACTTAATAATTTTAAATTTAATCTAATTGCTGCATTCAGAAAGGCAACGTTTAAATTTTCTTTTTGATCATCCATTTCTTTAACAAACTCCATAAAATATTAGTTTATAATTCAAAAAATGACTAAATATATAGTCAAGTCATTTTTGAATATATAAAACCAAGTTAAGAATCAATCAATTTTGAATAAATTGATTTTATTCATTAATATCGCTAAATATAAATAATGGGTAAGGTTCCATAGAGCTCCGAAAAACCAACCTAAGATCGCTCCAATCACGCTCATGTATGCTGAGCCAATTATATTCCCATACCATGACAGGTTATAGCCGGGTAGATAATAATTTAGAGCTGCTAACTCAGGTCCCGCAATTGGGTTTGATGCATTACCTTTAATAATAGAAATTGCAGTCACCAAAAACATGGAAAGAAAGAAAATAATACCTAAAGATAATGAAAAAGCCGTTTTATCAATTTTTGCAAAAACTGCATTTAGAACTATGCTCTCGTTTAAATCTAATTCGGTTGCCATAACACCCTTCCTACAATAATTAATTTTGCGAATTAAAGCCTATCACTGCTCTGTAGAGCAATGGAATTATTAGTATAGCAGCTAGCTAAAAAGTAGCTATCTAAAATTTTAGCTCATTAAGTTTATGCTCGACCAAGTAGATTTCGTTTAGTAGATTTTTCGGTGTAATTTGAAATACCTTCGCTATCTCAATAAAACGCCAACGCCAATATAAACACTCTAGTGACTGCTTATAATTATAGGTTGCTTTTTCAGCGGTCCAATTACTAAGTTCTTTCTCATTTACACCTAGGCCCTTCTCAATTTCTGTCGATTCTAGATCCAAGGTTGCCCCATCCCAGAAAAGACGAGCTATGCTAGGCTCACTAGGGACAATACCCGCAACTATAGCTCCGCACGCAAGAGCATCCATCCAGCGCCCCGTTAGATAGGCTCGAGTTTGGTGCGTATAACTGCTGATATGTTTCAGATTTGAAAATACTAGAATAAATTTTGCTTGTCGGTTAAATGTCATTAATGCTTCCTGATTACAAAGAGGGTCATTAATCATTTCAGGCCGTCCATGAAAGTTAATCTGTCTATTAGCACACAACCTATACGTGACATCATCATCCCATTCTATTGGTTGTCGGCCAATACGAACTCAATCCCATTTCCGTGCGGAGTTTTTACTACCTCTGTGAAGCACATCAGAACCCCCATGGTGGCCATGTAACTGCAGTGTTTGTAATACGACTCCAACTTTCAATATCTTATTCTGTTGTAATGAAAATATGGTCAAAGTAAGATGAAGATTTTGCAAATCTTGGTATCCGATCCACCCAAAAAGAATCTATAACCCAAGCAGCAATAAAATTAAATCGCTTTCTAAAACATTTCAACTGCAACAATAAACTCAATTCACGCGGAGTAGAACAAATCAGCAGAAGCTTTTCATACCCAACATTATTTTTATTTTTTGATCAAAGTCCTATGGCTGCTAGCTTCGAGATAAAGCTTGGCTCTTCATAGTTCATCACTATTAAATCTGCATGTAATAAACGAGTTGCTAGGTTTACCATATAAGTAATGGTCCCCAGCCCACTCCATTATCAGAATAAACAATTATCATTCTTCCCTCAATACAAATTAATTTTCCACATATTCTTATATCTCTTCACTACTCCCTTACTAGCCCCTTCATTTTCGTAGGTTTTTTTCCTCCCCTCCAAAAAAACTTTTAACTCTCATTTTTTTAAGAGCTGGCTCTAATTTTGAATCAAATGCACCTTCTCGGTTATTAATAAGTTCTGCCCACGGTAATAATTTTGTTTGTTCCTCTAGACGTTGCACTAAATCTTCTACCTTACCAATTTCTTTAGCTGGCACTCCTCCAACTATAGAACCTTCAGCAACATTTTTATTCACTACAGCACCCGCTGCTACAATTGCATTAGGGCCAATTGTTACATCAGGTAAGATGATTGCACCATGTCCAATAAAAACATTATCTTTAATATCAACTTTCCCCACCTTATCCAATTTCTTACCATAAGCTTCATTTAATACAGCAATAGAACCATCATGACCTAGAATTGTGCACGCTGTTAACATTACGTTATTTCCTAATTTCGTATATTCAGGATTTGTGATATTTGTATATGGCCAAAAGGTACAATTTAAGCCTATAGAATAAAAGCACCCCCACTTTTTCTCAAACTCCGCATACTCCGATCCTGATGGATTACAAAACTTAATGTAAATACTTTTGAACTTACCTGTCTTAAAGGCAAACCATCTAATTACTTTTTTTATCATTCTACTAACATCGCTTGTTCAAATTGTGCAGCCTTCTCTCCCCAGTCGTGAGAAAGCGCTTCCTTATATGCCCTATTGGACATGACTGACCAATCTTTTGGCTTCATATCGCAAATCTCCTCCATCGCAGATTGCAACCCAACATGATCTCCGATATCAACCAATATCCCTCCCCCTGAACTTAATAAATCCGGAGCAGCACCACAACAAGTTCCTATAACGGGGGTACGGCACGCCATAGCTTCAAGTATTGGCAGGCCAAACCCTTCAGAACTACTGGTAAATAACCAAGCATCACATTGACTATATATGTCTCGAATCTGATTTTGATTTGGTTGCGAGAAATACTCTGCACTTTCAGGCAGCCCTATAACTTTTTCAGGAGCTTCTAAACCGAAAGCCACAACCCTTATAAATGGATATTGTTTTTTCAATTGATTTAAACTATTAAACGCTATGCGACTACCTTTATATTCCCGGCCAGAATACATTAGACCAAATGTCACTTTCATATTCTTTTGTCGTGCTGGCGCATGGAAGAGTTTATGATCTACGGCATTAGTTACAACAGCAACATTACTCTGCTGATACTCATTTTCTAACGTAGACGCTAACCACTGTGCGACCACTATTTTTTTAAAAGGCAACTTAAATGTAGTTTTAACACGTTCAACTGGTAGCCACTCATGAACCTCATGATGCTGTATAAAATATATTTTTTTTCCTTTAGACTCGGGGTACTTAGCTAGCCATTCAGCGGTAATCCAAAATGTTGCGATAATAATATCGGCATCAGGAACATCATTCGCCGTTACCTCTCCAGCATTTTTTATTACTTTTACTGTGTGATTTGCACCCTCAAAAAATGACTGATCAAACCCTCTCTTAAACTTATATCCTTTCCAGTTTAAGAAGGATTTAATTCTTTCTTTTAAAGTTGGGGCTCTTTCATTTGGTGACACAACAGTTACCTCATGCCCCCGCCTAGATAATAGGTCGGCATAAATTGAAATAACCCTAAGTCCACCAGTTAAGTTCAACTCTGGAACAACAAAAGTAATTTTCATATCAATACCCTCTAACACTACAAAGAAGTAACTTCCACGCTTGTACTTTATAAGGTGCTAATAAAATTGCTTTTTTTGCATATTTCCTAGACGTTAATATATTTTTCCCAGCCAATGCCCACCACCCCCATTTAATATAAGTATCGAAACGTGAGTTTTCTTTATCATTACAGGGCAATGTAAAAGAAGACAAGCCGCGCCGCTCCCTTGCCGCATCTACTACTGTTTGCGTATCAAGTTTGATTTTTACTTTGGCACTATGTGAAATACTTTCAATATGCTGACGGTAAAAATAAAGCTCATCACTAATATTCTCAATTTTCCCTATTTCAGCAAGCCGCAAGAGTAAACAAAGATCTTCTGCTCCAGTCAGCTGTTCATTAAACCCACCTGCTTGCTCAACACTAGACTTAAGCATCATTGTCGAAGCGAAGATAATTGCACCTCCATTACCACTTATATGCCAGGAATCTATTTCATCATGTGATTGAGGAGTTATCCAACGACAAATTTTAAAGCCATCGTCATCAAGAAGGTAAGACCCACAACCAACTACATTGCAACTAGTATCATTTTTTAAATATTCAATTTGTATTTCAAGTCTAGTTAAATTACAAATATCATCTGAATCCATCCATGCTAGGTATTGGCCACTTGCCCAAGTAGTTAGCTGATTTCGAGTAGCACATATTCCCTTGTTTGGTTCACTAACAAATTTAATTCGCGGATCATTATTTGCAGAATTTTGAATAATATCCAGTGAACCATCAGTAGAGCCATCATCAACAATCAAAAACTCAAAATCTCTATATGACTGCGATAAAATACTATCTATTGCTTCCTTCAAATATTTTTCGGTGTTGTAGACAGGCATTAGCACTGAAACGGTAGGCCTAATCACTGTAAACCCCAAGCTTCAAAAAAAAACACTAAATATTCTCCAAGAGCATACGACAATAATAAAATAGGCAGCATCCTAAATTCATTTTTAAGATCTAATAACTGATGTTTTTTCAACATATAAAAAGTACTTGGTATATCGATAACATAATTTAAAGAAATCATTAAAATGGCTCCATAAATCCCATAATAATTATAGGCAATGGGCACGCTAATATATAAAAATACTGTCGCAATCAATATTAGCCAGGTTGTACTTTTCACATATCCTTTAGCCATTAAGCAGACTCCCGCCATGCTATAACCAATAAAAATAATTGAAAGCGACAACACCTCAATCATCCATCCCGCCTCTTGATACCTATCATCATAGAGCACATCAATTATTACATGCCCCATGCTATACATAAGGCCTGCAGCTGACATTGATATAAAGTCTATTTTCAAACGGATTTTATAATAAATACCTTTTAATTTACTTGGATTATTTCTAGCAACTTCACTCAACATAGGATAAAAAACAGAAGCTACCACTTTTTTAAGTATCTCTTTTAAGGCCATTGCCAAAAAAAATGCGATACTGTAAACACCTAAAGCATCAGGTGTTATCCATAGACCAAGTAAAATCCTATCACCTTGTGCCAACAGAAAACCTAGGATTGATGATAAGAAAATCCACTTTCCAAAATGGAAAATCTCATGCGCTGCTTCTTTCTCCCAACACAATTGACAACGAAACCCTAGCTTTAGAGCATGTGACAAGGCCATTTTTACAATTGCGCTTACAATACCACCAAAAACTAAGGCCCATATTTCCTGTTTATACCAGGCCCAAACAAGCATAAAAACAAGCCCTATTAATTGGCTAATTAACTCAATAACAATTAGCTTCCCCATCACAAGCTTTCTATTTAATAACAGCATATGAATTGAATTAAATGCCGAGATAACAGCGGTCACAGAGACAATCGCTAATATAAAAGGCAGATCAACATTTGCATATGCCGTATCTGCCGACAAATACCCTGCTTTTCCTAGAAAAAATAAGCCATAACTTAATGACAAAGCAATTACAAAAATTAGAAAGCCTCTGATTATTTGAATTGCCCAAGCTGTATTTAAATACTCCCGCTCTTCTCCTCGTTTGCTGTGAACAATATTCTGCAACAACCCGACATCAGAGAACATCGATAAGCCACCCATAATTATGGTTACAATTGTCATGACTCCGAACATTTCAGGCACAAGCAACCTAGTTAAAACCAAGTTACCCCCTAAACGAAGAGCTTGAGATGTTATATGCCCAAAAACGACCCAGTTACCTGAGCGAACAGCACGCTGTTTTAGTGTTACCACCATTATTTGGTTTGCAGTGTTACTAACTTGTCTTTATCCTTAGAAATAATTTCTTCAGATCTGCCTAATAAAATACCTACCACTAGCCATAACCATGGTGCCAACGAAGCATTTGGCAGCTGATCAATCATAATTATCGCAACCAATAAAGCATGACTCGCATGCAGTATTTTTTCTGACTCATGTTTTAGTAATTTTGATGCCTCATAGGCGCGAAAGACAGTTACAGCTAACAGCCCAAATTCAGCAATAAAGCCCATAATCCCAAACTGTCCAAAAGTTATAATCCAACGCCCATCAGTCACTGATATGTCTTTTCCAGTATTTTCATCGTGTAGACGGTTACGGCCCCAACCTCCCCACCCAAAGAAGAACTTTTCTCGCCCATGCTCCAATAAAGTAGTTTCATTATCAAAGCGAAACTGCAAAGATTCTGCTCGACCACTATCTATTGATGTAGCCACATCAATTAATGCCTGATGTGGAAAAGCTTTTAAAATGGACATTGTAGGGTACAGCATTGCCAAAATCACCAAAAAAATCGCTACTCTATATTGAGTTCTGAAACTGGTACGCTTAATTGCAATAAAGGCAAATAAACCATAGAAAATAGAAGCAACGCTTTTACACAAAATTAAAACTACAACAAAAAAGTAACTTAAGATCGCAGGCGAAAGATTTTGAACCCTCACCCTATTTTTCCATAATGTAACGGCAGAAGTTAGCACAACAAAAGCAAAGAAAGAAACAAGCAAGCCATGCCCCATAAAAACAACAGGACGAAACCCACCAAAACGTTTTTGTTGTAGAAAACTGTGTGGAAAGTAATCATATGCCAACCTATGTAACTGGGGGCTCATTCTTACTTCATATAACATAGGTAATGAATAAAGTAACCCCGCAACTAGGAGCACCTTAAACATTATTAATTGATCATCATATGTTCTAAAAAATGCTCGACCAATGAAAAAAGGAATCACTAATAAGCATTGGTTAATAACTGCTGACAAACCATCGTAATAACTCAATCCTCGAAAAAAACGTCCGCCTATTACAATCGCCTCTCCATTGAGCCCAGCAGTAATAAACGGTACTGAGACAAACAAAATCACAAGGTACTTTATTTTACCAAGCCCTTTAAAAAAGGATATCCGCTTATTTTTTACAAACCAAACACCGAGCAAAGCAGAAACAACTGGGACGGTATGTTTACCCAATGGAGGAATCATAGGGAGATCAACTTCCGTTTTAACAGCCAAGAACATAAAGCCACCCAATATTGTCCACAAAGTGGCAATCTGAATACTTTTGACCCGATATAAATAAATAGCGATCAATGGCCATATCGCTAATACACCATAGGCAAATCCATTTCCCATTATCTGTTTAATACCTCTGAGCGTTAATCGATAGATTACGATAAACGCAGTATGATAGCTTAAAGTATGCCTTACTCACTATATTTTGGTTCTAAATATCACTATGAAAAACCCCATTCTTCTCGCCTTGATTTTTATTTTATTTACTCACCCCCCAAGTGTAGCTGCTGCTGAGCAGTTTGTTGGTGGAAAAGGAGATTTTCCTAGTATAAACACATTACCCCCTACAGCTCAAACCCCAAAAGCTTCACGACCAAAATGGTATAAAAACCAACTTCGTTGGAATTCGTCACCTATTGATATTTCTTTCTTGAATTCACCCAACATACCCGCGGGCAAACACGGATTTTTATCTTCTGCAGGTGATTCACTGGTATTTAAAGATGGTACCCCTGTGAAATTTTGGGGTGCAAATATTCAAGCCCACACTTTATTTAGAACCAGTGATTCTAATATAAAAAAGCAAGCCAAACGAATCTCACGTCTTGGGTTTAACTTGATACGTTTTCACCATCATGACTCTAAGTGGGTTAAACCTAATATTTTTAAACATGCAGATCACAGCACCTTGTCTCTTAATGCCGAGTCCTTTAAAAAGCTTGATTGGTGGATAAAGTGCCTAAAAGAAGAAGGCATTTATATTTGGTTAGATCTACAAGTAGGTAGACATTATACCCAAAATGATGGCATAGATAACTTTGCTGAAATAGCCAAAAAAAAACCTTCCCATCAACTTAGAGGCTTTAATTACTACAATAAATCAATTCAACAAAGGATGATGGGTTTCAATACGACCTACTTAAGCCATGTAAACCCATTTACTAAACTTGCTTATAAAGATGATCCCGCTATTGTATCTATCCTTCTTATTAACGAAAATGATTTAACACATCATTTTGGTAACGCCTTACTACCAGATAAAAAAACTCCGAATCATAATAAACTTTATAATACTGACGTTAACCTTGCGTCTAAACGTTTGGGGCTTGACCCCAAAAAAGCTTGGCGCGCTTGGGAATATGGCGCACCAAAGATTTACCTAAATGACGCCGAGCACCGCTATAACCAAAAAATGTTAAACCACTTACGGGGAATAGGCCTTAAAAACACACTTGTTACTGGCAGTAGCTGGGGCCATATGAGTTTGGCTAGCTTACCCTCCTTAACCAATGGAGACATTATTGATGTTCATAGCTACGGAAGAAAAGGAGAGCTATCATTCAACCCTCGACATAAAGCCGGGTTGCTATCTTGGATCGGTGCAGCGCAAGTAACCAACAAGCCCCTATCAGTAACTGAATGGAATGTTGAAAAATTTCCTGTTGTTGATCGCTTCACTATTCCAGTTTGGCTAGCCAGTGTCGCTGTAATCCCCCCAAAAAACCAAGGGAGTTTTAAGTAGAAAATTCTTATAATGAA
>OJGD01000179.1_pt1 | contig 26365 bp, 23 predicted proteins | sample 1594571 | NCBI WGS metagenome assembly OJGD01 (sample SAMN05416771, study PRJEB24817) | seawater metagenome | isolation source: Sea water | place: Canada:Atlantic | collected 2013-11
TTGGCAAAGGCACATGCGGCGCGCAGCTTTTCTTCTGATCCCAGCAAAGCCGGATCTTTCAAAAGCCGTGACAGGAAACCCGCCGTGCAGCCATCCCCTGCCCCGGTGGCATCAACAGCCGTGATTTTATAAGACGGGACAAAGCCATCAAATTCCGGAGTGATAAAGCGCGATCCTTTGGGGCCATAGGTCACAACCAAGGCACGCCATCCGTCACACCACAAGTCCTTAATCCCGTCTTCAAGATCATCCTTGCCCGATACAAACAGGATTTCCTCGTCAGACATTTTGACAATGTCGGCCTGACTGATCGCCAGACGCAGGATTTCCTGCGCTTTCTCTTCGCTTGGCCATAGCGGCAAACGAAGGTTGGGATCACAGGAAATAATCGCACCGTTTTCGCGCGCGATCTTGATCGCTTCAAGCGTCGCGGCACGCGGATCATCATCAATCATACACAGCGTTCCGTAATGGAACAGATCGGTCGATTTCAGCATATCCTGATCAAGATCAGCCGGTGACAGCAGCATGTCGGCCGACGGGCTGCGATAGAACGAAAATTCACGTTCCCCATCAGCGCGCAACGACACAAAGGCAAGCCCGGTCAGGGCTTCCTTGGTCAGGACGATACCGGATGTGTCGACATCGGCACTTTTAAGCGTATCAACCAGAAAATGACCAAAGGCATCATCGCCCAATTTGCCAATAAAGCCGGTTTCAATACCCAGACGTTGCAATCCCACAGCCGCATTCCCCGGCGCGCCACCCGCAGCCTTGGCAAAAGCAGGCGCATCGGCAAGGCCGGTTCCCGTCACAGTCGGCACAAAATCGATCAGAAGTTCCCCAAGGCAAACAGCTTTTGCCGTCATTACGTTTCTCCGTTTTTATCACCCGGACCATGGATCGGGATCATATCATTTGCTGTGGGACGCACCGCTTTTAAATCGATTCAATTCATCACGCAAAGGAATTAGGCCGTTTCTTTCGAAACGACCTGTTTTCCGATCTTCGAACTATGACCGCGCGGCACTCAGACCGCCCACCCTTGATCCACTTCACGTCCACGATCAAGGGACCGCATCCACTCATCAAAACTGGCATCGCGATCAAGCTGTGCGCGGTAATGGCGATGCAACGCCGCAACCAACCGGCCATCACGACCCAGTAAATCGTCGGCATAGCCAATCATGCGTGAATTTGGCCATGCAATCGGACGAATGGTCCGAAGCTCGTTAAACAGACTATCTTCGTCAAGGTCAGGCTGCGCTTGTGCCATCAATGTCAGCATTGCCGCAGTCGAACGTGACACCCCCATATGGCAATGAACAAGCAAATGCCCGTTTGACCGCTGATCCACCGTATTTTTCAGTGCTTCACCAAAACGCAGCACCTCTTCGACAATGTCGGGGGTCGGGGCAATCATGTCGGCTTTATCATCAATAATGTCATGAAACCGCAGCAAGGTCCGTTCATGCGGGCTATAATGCGTAAAAACATCGGGATCATCCCGATCAGGATCAATCATGGACAACACATGTGAAACAGCACTGCTGCGATGGGTTGGCAGCTCATCAATGCCGCAAATTGTCAGCATGGAAATGGAAATCTGTTTCATGTCGTTCTCCTAAGTGATGTTTTCACGACATAAGAGCACAGCAATCTAAAAAAACAAGGGCCGGACTCATGAAATAAGCCCGGCCCAATGCGTTAAACACATATGTCGTAATGCTTATTTCGAACGGTTAACCGCATGAATGTTCAGCATTTCCCATGCCATGGTCGCCCCGGCAAGCGATGTGATGTCAGAAACATCATACGGCGGGGAAACTTCCACAACGTCACTGCCAATCAGATCGATATGCCCGGCAAGGCCACGCAGGATCGAAACGGCCTGATGGGTGGTCATCCCACCCAGAACAGGTGTTCCCGTCCCCGGTGCATAGCACGGGTCCAGACCATCGATATCAAAGGTGATATAGGCCGGACGATTGCCAACCGTTTCCTTGATCTTCGCAACAATCGCGTCAATCGACATGTTCTGAACATCCGGGCCATAGAGGATGTTAAACCCATGCGCCGACTCATTGTGGGTCCGAATGCCGACCTGAATGGATTTTGATGGATCGACAATGCCCTTCTGGGCGGCATGCCAGAACATGGTGCCATGATCAATCCGGTCGCCGTCATCTTCCCAGGTATCGGAATGGGCATCAAACTGGATCAGCGAAATACCATCGCCGTATTTTTCGGCATGGGCTTTTAACACCGGATAGGTGATGAAATGGTCGCCACCAATCGTCAGCATCTTGGATCCTGACTGAACGATATCGCGCGCGTGATCTTCGATCATATCGGGCAGCTTTTCCGGATGGCCCGGATCAATGACCATATCGCCGTAATCAATCACCGACAGTTCGGCAAAAATATCACGACCTGATGGGAAGTGCGGCGCCCATGCCAGATTGGCAGAGGCACGGCGCACACCTTGCGGGCCAAGTCGCGTGCCCGGTCGGCTTGATGTCGCCAGATCATAGGGAATGCCCGTTACCGCCACATCAATGCCGGTAAGATCGCGGGAATATTTGCGGCGCATGAACGACAGTGCGCCGGAATACATCGGCTCGCTGGTGTTCTGATGCACGGATTTCGCCGTAAAGGCGTTATCGCCGCCTTTGGAATCAATGACCCCGGTGCTGCTCATTTTTCATCCCTTATCTCTGAATGAAGACTAAAAGTCTGCTCAGGCGTCGCCCAGTGCAATCCAGGTCGACTTCATTTCACAATATTTGTCCAACGCATGCAGGGAACGGTCGCGACCTGTCCCTGACTGCTTGTAGCCACCAAACGGCATGGTGATGGAGCCGCCATCCCAACAATTGACCCAGACAAGACCAGACCGCAGTTTCTTTGCGGTCATATGTGCCTTGTTGATGTCACGCGTCCAGACGGCTGCGGCCAGACCATATGGCGTATCATTTGCGGTCTGAACAGCTTCTTTCCAGTCCTTGACCGAAATAACCGACAGAACCGGACCAAAGATTTCTTCCTTGGCGATGGTCATGTCATTTTTGATACCATCAAACACGGTTGGCTCAACGTAATAACCACCGGTTTCGGTGCGCGCACGCTTCCCACCGGTGCGCAAAACGCCGCCTTCGGCAGAACCCTTTTCGATGTAGCCCAGAACACGGTTCATCTGACCTTCATCGACAATAGCCCCCATCTCGGTTTTGGGATCAAGCGGGTCACCCGGCTGCATTTTTGCACCCGCAGCAATGACTTTTTCGATCAGTTCGTCCTTGATGCTTTCTTCGACAATCAGGCGCGAACCCGCGGTACAGACTTCACCCTGATTATAGAAAATGCCACCTGCGGCAGCAGAAGCAGCCGCATCCATATCCGGACAATCGGCCAGAACGATGTTCGGGCTTTTCCCGCCACATTCCAGCCAAACACGCTTCATGTTTGACAGACCAGAATACTGCAAGAACAGCTTGCCGACTTCGCCAGACCCGGTAAAGGTCACGCAATCGACATCTTCATGCATGCCAAGCGCCTTGCCCGCTGTTGGGCCAAAGCCCGGAACAACGTTTAGAACACCTTCGGGAATACCCGCTTCAACCGCGATCTCCGCGACACGAAGTGCGGTAAGCGGCGATTGTTCTGCCGGTTTCAAAATGATGGAATTGCCCATTGCCAAGGCCGGGCCAAGTTTCCACACCGCCATCATCAACGGGAAGTTCCAAGGCACAACAGCCGCAATCACCCCCAGCGGTTCACGGGTGATCATGCCAATCGCATTGATTTCCGATGGCGATACTTCGTCATAAATCTTGTCGATCGCTTCGGCGTACCAGCGAATGCATTTGTATGAAAGCGGGATGTCGTCCCGCGACGCCAGCGTGATCGGCTTGCCCATATCAAGGCTTTCAAGCAAAGCCAGTTCGGCCGCGTTCTTTTCCAGAAGATCGGCAAAATGAAGCAGGATGGCCTTGCGCTTTGCCGGTGCGGCTTCGGACCAGCTGCCTTTTTCAAACACAGCACGGGCTGACGCCACCGCGCGGTTGACGTCTTCGACATCACATTCGGCAACCTTGGTCAGAACCGAACCATCACGTGGACTGATACAGTCAAAGGTCTTGCCGGATGCCGCATCGACATAGGCGCCATTGATGAACGCCTTATTGCGAATATCAAGGGCTGCGGCCTGTGCGGTCAGCTGTTCAAAATTCAACGGATTGGTCATCGGAAGTCTCCTGACGGATGGCGCTTTGGGCCTTGTTCGATTTCGATAAACATACACGGGCATTTTGCCCGTTTTGTGACGTGATCAATAAGATGGCGGGGTCGCGGCACTGACAACTTCGCATTCACCATCCCCGACATTTCGGAAACGGTGCGGGATTTCCGCATTGAAATAATATGCGTCCCCCGGGCCAAGAATCTTGACCCGCTCCCCAACGGTTACCTCAAGTTTGCCACGCACGATAACACCGGCTTCTTCACCCTTCTGGACAATCAGTTTGTCACCCGTGTCACCGCCAGCCGGATAGGTTTCATGCAGAACACGCAAATTACGATCCTTGCGCGTTGCCCCGACAAGACGCATCGACATCGTCCCGTCGGCCAGCTCAACAAGATCTTCCTTGTTAAAGAAAATCTCTTCACCGGTATCAAGATCGATGGTGAAGAAATCGATCAGGGTCATGGGGATTCCTGCCAAAACCTTGGCCAGACTATCAATCGACGGGCTGACGCGGTTTTGTTCAATCGTCGAAATCGTGCTGTTGGTGACACCGGCACGCCGTGCCAGTTCCCGTTGTGACAGCCCATACATGCTGCGCACAGCCTTCAGGCGATCCCCTACCTTCTGTGACATTCCTGTTCTTTTCCCTATCGCACGCTTTTTATATTTTTATGCGCGGTCAAACCGCATCAAGGTACCAGCGATATTCAAGCTGGGTCACCTCAGAGAAAAACTCGTCATATTCGGCACGACGGCAAATGTCGAAAACTTCAACAAACTTCTCGCCCAAATATTCTTTGACGATATCGCCTTCGACAAACCGGTCGAGGGCAGAAATCATGCTGCGTGGGACGATCTTGCCTCCATGCTGTTCATAGCCGTTGCCAACTGTTGGCTCACCCGGATCAAGCTTGTTTTTCATGCCGTAATGCACGCCAGCCAAAACACAGGCCAAAACCAGATAGGGGTTTGCATCCGCACCAGATACACGGTGTTCAACACGTGCGGCTTTTGGGCTGCCAGCAGGAATACGCAATGCCACAGTCCGGTTGTTCAGACCCCAGTTCGGCGACATCGGCGCATAGGCCTTGTTCTGGAAACGGCGGAATGAATTCGGGTTCGGCGCAAAGATCGCCATGCTTTCAAACATCGCTTCCTGCAGGCCACCAATGGCAAAGCGCAGATTGTCTGACACTTCTTCATCGCCTTTGGGCGACATAACATTGTTGCCATCTTCATCGCGCAAGCTGACATGGACGTGCAAGCCGTTACCAGCCTGATCAGAATACGGCTTTGCCATGAAGGTCGCGGTCACACCGTGATCCCATGAAATGCCCTTAACCACGCGTTTAAGCTGCATGGCATGGTCTGCGGCCATCATCGGGTCACTGACATGGCCCAGATTGATTTCGAACTGTCCGGGGCCTGCTTCGGCAACGATGGTATCGGCCGGGATACCCTGACGGTTCAGTTCGGCAACCGCATCATGAAGAACCCGTTCGAAATCTTCGATCTGCTGAAGACCATAAACCTGCACACCATCCGATGCGATCCCGCCACCAAGCGGCTGCGGGGGCAATGGCACAGCTGTTTCCCGATCCTGATCGGCAAGATAGAATTCAAGCTCAAGTGCCACAGTCGGATAAAAACCGTCCGCGGCCATGCGATCAACAACCGACTGCAAAACATTGCGCGGATCGGCAAAAAAGCGCGAACCGTCAAGGTTATACAAGCTCATCATCACTTGGGCCAAAGGCAGTTCGCCATATGGCACACGGCACAGCGTACCGGCGATCGGCTTTGCTATATTGTCCTGATCACCACTGGACCACAGAAGTCCCGTGCCTTCCGGATTGTCACCGGTGATATCGACAAGACAGACGGAACCCGGCAGATTAACGCCTTCCTGAAAGCTTTTAAGGAATTTCTGTTTGCTGATTCGCTTGCCACGAAACACCCCGTTAACGTCGGGGATCAGCAATTCAATAAGTTCGATATCAGGATTTTCTTCAAAGAATCGTTGGGCTTCTGCCCTACTGTCTTCGACGAACGACTTGTTCATCGTCTTATACTCCCAGAAAAGGCCTCGTATTCGCAGGGTTTATCCCTGCCGCATCGTGCCGTGCCAAACAGCCCCGGTCAAGCCCATTCGTGCGATATATCGTGCAATTCGCGCAGCGCACAATTTCTGAATACGTGAAATTAATCAGCGGACACCAGCATCCCACAACAACCAGCAGATAACAAAAAACAACGCATTTTACCGCAAAATATTATCCGAAATTTCCTCTTGCAAAGGTGTTCAAAAAAACGAACACTAAAAGCAGATGTTCAACATATCGCACAAAACAGGCAAGTACCGCTGTCAGGAGACGCTATGAATAATTTCGACAAAACCGCCTATTGGCAGGACATAGATCAGGCACACCATATTCATCCGTTCACCGATACGGCGGACCTGAACAATCGTGGCACGCGCGTTATTACCCGCGCGGAAGGCGTATTTATCGAAGATTCCGACGGCAAACGTTATCTTGATGGTATGGCGGGGCTGTGGTGCGTCAATGTCGGGTACGGGCGCAAAGAACTTGCCGAAGCGGCCTATAAGCAGATGCTTGAACTGCCCTACTACAACAACTTCTTCCAGTGTGCGAATACGCCTGCGATTGAGCTTTCCAAAGTTCTCGCTGAAATCACGCCCGAAGGCCTCAACCACGTATTTTACGCCAATTCCGGGTCTGAAGCGAACGACACGGTTGTTCGCATGGTGCATCAATACTGGAATCTTAAGGGCAAACCTGAGCGCACCCACATCATCAGTCGCAAGAACGCCTATCACGGCTCGACCGTGGCCGGTGCATCGCTTGGCGGCATGTCGGGCATGCATGCACAGGGTGGTTCACTGCTGCGCGATGTCGTTCATATTGATCAGCCCTACTGGTACGGCGAAGGCGGCGACCATACCCCCGAAGAATTCGGTCTGCTGACCGCGCGCAAGCTTGAAGAAAAAATCGAGGAACTTGGCGCAGACCGCGTTGGCGCCTTTATCGGTGAGCCGATCCAGGGGGCTGGCGGCGTGATCATTCCGCCGTCAACCTACTGGCCAGAAATTCAGCGTATCTGCAAAAAATACGACATTCTTCTGATTGCCGATGAAGTCATTTGCGGCTTTGGTCGGACCGGCAATTGGTTCGGGTCTGAGACCTTTGACATCAAACCCGATCTGATGCCGATGGCAAAAGGTATGTCGTCTGGCTACCTTCCTATTTCGGCGGTTATGGTTGGCGAACGTGTTGCCGATGTTTTGATCAATCAGTGCGGTGAGTTCACCCACGGCTTTACTTATTCCGGCCACCCGGCGGCGGCCGCCGTCGCCCTTGAAAACATCCGCATCATGCGCGATGAAAAAATGGTCGAACGGGTCCGTGATGACATCGGCCCGTATTTCCGCAAACAGCTTGACACCCTTAAAGACCATCCGCTGGTCGGGGCGGTTGAAGCGGTTGGCCTGATTGCTGGCATGCCGTTGGTTGATGACAAGAAAACCCGCAAAGCATTTGATAAACCGGGCACCGTTGGCACCATCTGCCGCGATGCATGCGTTGCCAATGGTGTCATCTCGCGGGCCTGTGGCGACCGTATGGTTCTGTCGCCACCGCTTTGCATTACTCACGACGAAGTCGACGAGTTGGTCAAACGGCTCCGTGCGGCGCTGGATGATACTGCCAAGAAAATCGGCAAAATGTAATCATCATACAATTTCTGTGACTTAACGAAATACCCGGCATGACCTATCATCGCCGGGTATTTTTAATCCCGCGCATCCGATCCCATCGTTTTACCCCATCGCAACGAGTGCCCCATGCTCAAACGTATTTACCAGCCCGCCGCCTATCAAACTGACACCCTGCCCGACAGCTATTGGGTCGAAAGTGCCGCACCACTGACAGATTGCGAAAAGATTCCGATTGATGGCGCGCTTAAAACCGACGTCGCGATTATTGGCGGCGGGTATTGCGGTTTGTCAGCGGCCCTGGAACTTGCGACGAGCGGCACAAATGTTACCGTCTTTGATGCCGGACGCAGTGGTTGGGGTGCATCGGGGCGTAATGGCGGTTTTTGTTGCATGGGCGGCAGTGGCAAGGGATACGGCTATCTTGCCAAGCAGTTTGGCGAGGATGAAACCCGTAAATTTGCCCGTATTCAACGCGATGCAATTGATCTGGTCGATCAACGCCTGAGCGATTGGGACATTGATGCCGACCGCCATTCGGATGGCGAAGTCGTTTTGGCTCATAAACCCAACCGGGTGCGTGAACTGCACGAAGAAATCGACGAACTCAACCATTTCACTGACATTAAATCAGAACTTCTTGATCGTGATACCCTTGTGGAACGTGGCCTGAATGCCGGGGAAACATACGGCGGGCTGCATGTGAAAGCCGGATTTGGCCTTAACCCGATGAAGTATCTGATCGGATTACACGCACAGTGCATCAAGGCCGGTGTTCGAATATTCGAACAGGCAAAGATCGACCGTTTTGACGAAGCTGACAGCAAATACACCCTGCATGCAGGCGCAACCCAAATCACTGCCGATAAGATCATCATCGCCACCAACGGATACAGTGCGGAAAACCTGCCCGACTGGATTGGGGGCAAGCTGATGCCGGTCTTTTCGGGGATTTTTGTCACCCGCCCCATGAGCAACGATGAACTTGCCGCACAGGGCTGGACCAGCGACCTGATGGCATTTGATAGCCGGATTTTACTGCACTATTTCCGCAAACTGCCCGACAGCAGGTTTCTGTTTGGTGGACGTGGCGGCATTACCGCCACCCCGGCGGCCTTTGATGCTGGCAAACGTGACTTGCTAGCGAACTTTAACCGCATGTTCCCGGCATGGCGTGATATTGAGCTCACCCATCACTGGAATGGGCTTGCCTGTCTGTCACAAAGCTGGCGGCCCTATATCGGGCGGGTTCCCGGTCATCGGGATGTGTGGACAGCCCTTGCCTGGCACGGCAATGGTGTCGCGCTGGCAAGTCAGGGCGGCAAACTTCTGGCCCAACGGATGCAAGGTGCAATTGGCGACGAAGATCTGGGCGCGGTTCTTGGCACGCCGATGCATAATTTCCCGTTGCCAAAATTGCGCCGTGTCGCCCGGTCAGCGGCCTATCGATATTACGGATTACGGGATCGGTTTGCGTAATTGGGCAAACTGACATATGTCATGATCAACCGTCGCAGGTTGCGCTAATCCTGTGACATTCTGACCGCATCACAGGCCGATTGACCATGTCTGACAAACAGCCAACCCTTGCCGAGATCAAGGAACGCCGCGAAATCGCCACCCGGCGGATCAAGGAAGACACCGGGATTGATCAGGGCATGATCAAAAATATCGTTCACGGATTTTACGCCAAGGTCCGAGAAGACGACATGCTCGGCCCGGTGTTTGAGGAAAAAGTTAAAAACTGGGACACTCACCTTGATCGCATGGTGATGTTCTGGTCATCGGTCGCACTGGCAACCGGCAATTACGATGGGCGTCCGATGCAAAAGCACATGCCGCTTAAAATCACCCGCCATCATTTTGACCGCTGGCTGCAACTTTTTGCACAGACCCTTTCGGAATATTGCGATGAACCCGCGGCCAAGCATTTCATGGAACGCGCCCTTCGCATCGCATCAAGCTTTGAAGTCGGGATCGCGGCCCACAATGGGGTCATCCTGTCCAAGGGCGAACGCTATGACCCGGTCGCGAGCTGGACACCGGATCAATAGGTACCGCCAAACCAATTGCATTTTGCAATCAGTTTTGATACCGTGCCCTCGACTGCACGATGTATCAAACCAAAGGTGCCCCGATGTCTGACACACTTGCCATTGTCCAGCGGTATTTCCAGGCCTATGAAAATTCGGACCGCGATGCGATCGAACGTCTGGTTTCCGATAATTTCCGGTTTACCAGTCCACAGGATAACCAACTGGATCGAAACGCCTATTTCGAATGCTGCTGGCCCAATCATCAACAGATTGACAGGTTCGACCTTATCCATCTCGTTGCGAACGGGGATGACGTTTTTGTCACCTATGAAGGGGATACCAATACTGGCCGCCGTTTTCGAAACACCGAAATTCTGACCATCCGTGATAGCCGTGTTACATCAGTCGAGGTCTATTTCGGCTGGAACCTGCCTCATGACGTGCCAGAAGGTAATTCAGCCCCTTCGTGATATACCCCCCCCCCAACATCCCGAAACGTAAAGAGTTGATGCAGATTTGGCGTGCATGACAACGCTGGTCTTATGATGTTTTCACCCCAAGATATCCCTTTTGCGGACATCAGGGCATTGAAACCCATAAGAAAATCCATCAATCTGTGCATTATCGGTTTTGACTAGGGTCTGCACCCATTCCCGATTGAAACAGAAATGGAGAAAGTAACGATGTGGTTTGCGATCCTTGTCGCCGCCCTTCTGCTGGTTGCACTGATTGCCTATACTTTGTATGGACATCGCCGCCATCTGGCCATCAGCATTGGCCCGAAAATTGACCCGGCGTCACGTCCAAACACCGCCCTTCTGCTGATTGACCTGCAAGACGATTTCACATCGGACAGCGCAAGGCACACCTATCCTGCCGATGCGATGAAAAATGGCATCATGGCCATCAACAAACTGGTAGAAACCGCCAACGCCAATGGTTTTCCTGTCATTTCGATCCGACAAACCTTCGCAGGCTGGTACGTCAACTTTCTTGTCAAGTTGCTCAATGAAGGACGCGGCAGCCCGACATCAAAGGGCCTCGACATTGATGCCCGGATTGATGGCGATATTGACCACGACATCGTTAAATCACGCGCAGACGCCTTTCATGAACCCGAATTGTCCCGGGTTCTGGACCGGCATCATGTTGGCAAACTCATCATTGTCGGATTGGATGGGGACTTTTGCGTCAACGCCACCATGAAGGCCGCACTTAATCGCGGCTATGATGTGTCGTTTAGTGACGCAACCACCCTCGCCCAAAACCCACAAAGCTGGCGAAAAACAAAATCCCGCCTTATCGCACTTGGCGCGAAAGACGGGATTGACGAAAAAGCCCGCGATGCCGTTTCAGACACAACAGCCAAACAAAGCGAACCGGCTTAGGATCAGGATCTAAAGCCGGTCGCGGATCGAGTACCAAACCATAGCCGCCACCAGCATCGGATAGCGCAGCGTCTTGCCGCCGGGGAATGCCGGTATTTTCAAGTTCGACATTACGTCAAACCGCTCCATTGTTCCGGCAACCGCATCGGCCATGATCTGCCCGGCCAAGGTTGCCATCGCGACCCCATGCCCGGAATAACCCGTTGCGGTAAAGACATTATCCTCGATCTTACGGAAAAACGGCATCCGGTTCATCGTAATCGCCAACGTCCCGCCCCAACCATAATCGATTTTAACGTCTTTAAGCTGCGGATAGACTTCCAGCATATGGGGTGAGACGAACGATTTGATGTCGCTGGGGAAGCGATAGCCATATGTTTCCCCGCCACCAAACAGCATGCGGTTGTCGGCACTGAGGCGGTAATAATTGATCACGAATTTTGAATCGGCAACCGCCACATCATCGCGGATCAAATCGCGCGCCAAATCATCGGAAAGCGGCTCGGTCGCGATGATGAAATTGTTGATCGGCATCACGCGTTTTGCCACGCGGTCTTCAAGCGCATCAAGATATCCGTTGCAGCCAAGGATCACTTTGTTAGCGCTAACAACCGCACCGTTGCTGGTTTTAACCATGACCTTGCCCGACTGGTTTTCATAGGATGTGACCACCGCATTTTCAAAAATGCGCGCCCCTGCCGCGCGGGCCGCATTGGCAATGCCAAGCGCGAAGTTCAGCGGGTGAATATGCCCCGCCCCCATATCAAGCGACCCGCCATGATAAAACTCCGTCCCCAGCATCTCGCGCATTTCAGCACGGTCAACGGTGCGGATCTGGTTATAGCCATATTCGCTTTGCAGCTTTTCGGTATAGGCATGGGTATCTGACACAAACCGCGCGCGATGATCCGCATGTAAAATGCCCGGTTTCCAGTCACATTTGATGTCGTGTTTGGTGATCAGGGATTTGACAATATCCTTGGACTGCTCGGCGATATCCCACAGTTTTTTGGCATCATCGCGCCCGACCATCTTTTCAAGGTCATCTTGTTCACGCCGCTGGCCCGATCCGACCTGCCCACCATTGCGGCCCGATGCGCCCCAGCCAACCCGGTGCGCTTCAAGCAGGATAACGTCAAAACCACGTTCGGCCAGATGCAAGGCCGATGATAACCCGGTAAAGCCGCCACCAATGACCACAATATCGCACGACTGATCCCCTTCGATTGTCTCGAACGATGCGGTCGTATTGGCGGTCGCGGCATAATAGGACGCCGGATAGGTTCCTGCCTTGTCATTGGCGGTCAGCAAATTCGGGGTAAACACGAGGGAGCCTCAATTTGGTTGTTCTTTATCGCGACATCCTGCCCGATCAGGGGCATCTATCAAGGGAAAACAGCCGTTTCCAGCTGTATTTGGATGGATTTCACCGATTATACCAAAATAGGCATCGCCAAGGAAAAAGGATTGCGCAAAGACGCCGATAGAACGCGATACCTGCGGCCCTTTTTAATCTCACCGACCAAGACCTGCGCAATTAAAACAGAGTCTTAAGCCCCTTGGGTCACGGCCTCGACCATGCGAAGGGCGGTTTTGGTTGCAGCACAGCCCCCACGCGCCGTACAGCGCAAATCAGGATGCATCATCGCACCAATTTTCACTGTCTGATCAACCAGTTCGTCATAGGCCAGAACAGCATCGAACCCGGCCAGAACGGCCATCGCCGATGAAAAGGCGTGTGATACCCCCGCGACATTGCGGGCATGACACGGGATTTCAACATCCCCCCCCACCGGATCACAGACCAGACCAAGCGTATTCATCAAGCACATCGCGGCTGCGTCAAAGCACTGTTTGGCATCCCCGCCGTATGCTTGCGCAACACCCGCTGCTGCCATTGCCGCCGATGCGCCGGTTTCGACCGAACATCCGCCACATTCGGCGGCAAATGTCCCACGTGCAGCAAACACAGCCCCAATCACCGCCATGACTTGCAGCGCGTCAGTAGCACCTTCGATATCAATCCCATGGCGGATCAAGCCATACAGCGTTCCGGGCACAACACCGGCACTTCCCGCCGTTGGCGCTGCACACACCAGCCCCCGGTTTGAATCCCGTTCCATCGCCGACAATGCGCCCGCCATCGCATCCTGCAAAACCGCGCCACCAAGGCCAGCTGGCAAATTGGCATCGCGGACCTTACGCGCGCGCAGGGTTAAAAACCGCATCACATTATCTTCGGGTTTGGCGTCAAACCCTTCGGCAACCACGCGCAGCATCAACTCACACCGTTCGCGGAAAAGGACGCGCGTCGCGTCGCGTGACAGGCCAAGGCGTTTGGCCTCCAGCACAAGGGCGGCATCGGCCAATGATCCGCCCTGCTCCTCGGCAACCGCAATCACCGCGTCACTGGTTGAAAACAAATCATCGGTCGCACAAACCGGATATTGTGATGCATCAGCATACCGAAGGTCGGTAACACCCTCATGCCCACGCACAGCGGCAATCAAATCCGCCCCCGGCAAAGATTGCAGGGAAACTTCAATGCGGTTGCGTTTCGGATCAAACGATGTTCCAAGCAGCTTGTTGCCGCCCGCCGCCAGTTGCCCGGCAATATCATCGGCCGCCAAAACCGCCGCCTCGCCCCAGATAAAGACAGTGGCACTTTTACCCGTTTGAAAAACCGGCGCGCCATTCATCGCGTCGATGTAATACATCCCCCCGCCAACTGATGCACCGGCATACAGATCGGTTCGCGCTTCCCCCTCGACGGTTTCGACCGTTAGTTCAAGGTCAACGCGGTTAGGATGGTTGTTGTTTTCAAGCTCACATATCTCAATGGTGAACTGAAATCCCTCACCCCGCATCACGCGCGGCAAGATATCGCGGTAATCCGTATCGGTAAGCTGCGCCCCGGCAAGACCGGCAGCAAAATTTTCATCCGAACTTTGCGCCTTATACACCGGCGCAAAAGAGCCGCGTGGATCAAACCTTACAACCGCATCTTTCAACACTTCCCCGTTTGAGCAAGACAGTTCACGCGCCAGTTTCGCCATCATATAGGGCGCAGCACAGTGCGAACTTGACGGGCCACGCATGACGGGACCAATAACGGAATTCAGCAGACTGATTTCTTGCATGACAGGATACTTTAAAGGGTCGCGGGAAAGTGCGATGTGGTCGATACAATATGTTCGAATGATCACCTGCTTATGATGCGAATGCAATCACCCAAACAAAAAATCCCCGGCCAATCGACCGGGGATTTTAAGAACAAATAGCGTCCCTCGCAGCATCTTAACGCTGTTTGGTTTCCCATTCAGGATGCACGAAATACGGCGCATTCGATGGTACCAGCGGATCACGCCCGCGAATGATATCAGCCGCCTTTTCGCCAATCATAATGGTCGGCGCATTCAGATTACCTGTGGCAATCGTTGGCATGATTGAACTATCGACCACGCGCAGGCCTTCGACGCCGTACACACGGGTTTGCGCATCAACCACCGACATGTCATCACTGCCCATCTTGCATGAACATGACGGGTGATAGGCACTTTCGGCGTGATCGGCGACCCATGCGTCAATTTCCGCATCTGTCTGAATGTCCTTGCCCGGGGCAATTTCACGCCCGCGTAAATCGGCAAAGGCTTCCTGACCAAATATTTCACGGGTCAGGCGCACCGATGCGCGCATTTCTTCCCAGTCCTCGGGATGGCTCATATAGTTTGGATCAATGATCGGACGGTCTTTGGGATCGGCTGATGCCAACCTTACAGTCCCACGTGATTTCGATCGCATCGGACCGATATGGGCCTGAAAACCATCACCTTCGGCGGCCTTCGACCCATTGTAGTTAATCGCCGCTGGCATGAAGTGATACTGCAGGTCCGGATGTTTGACACCTGCTTTGGATCGAATGAAACCACCCGCCTCGAAATGGTTGGTCGCACCAAGCCCGGTTTTAAACAGATACCATTCCAGACCGATCTTAAGTTTGCTCCACCAATCAAGCTTGCTATTCAGGCTGACCGGTTTGGTGCATTCCATTTGAACATAAAGCTCAAGATGATCCTGAAGGTTTTCACCAACACCGGGAAGATCGGCGACAACATCAATGCCATGTTCGCGCAAATGGGCCGCTGGACCAATGCCCGACAACATCAACAGTTTAGGCGAATTAATCGATCCCGCCGACAGGATGACTTCACGGTCAACCACGGCACGCTTTGTTTCACCTTCATGGATAAAATCAACACCAATCGCACGTTTACCTTCAAAAACAATGCGCTGCGCGAATGCCTTATTGTAAACTGTGACGTTATCACGCTTGGCGGCCGGGTGAAGATACGCCTGTGCGGTGGACCAGCGACGGCCTTTATAGACCGTCATATCCATGGTCCCGAGACCCTCCTGGCGATAGCCGTTCTGATCGTCAGTATGGGTATATCCGGCCTCAACACCGGCCTTCATCCATGCCTTGTGAAGATCGTTTTGGCACGCCCCGGTGGTCACATGTAGCGGACCATCCCCGCCGTGATATTCATCGCCACCGGTATTTTCATTACGGGTATCGGCCTTGCGGAAATAGGGCAAGCACCGCGCATAATCCCATTCCTTCAACGCCGGGTCTTCTTCGGCCCAGCGATTGTAATCAAGCGCATGACCACGGACATAGGCCATCCCATTGATCGAACTTGAACCGCCCGAAACCCGCCCACGCGGCGTTTCCATGCGGCGGTTGTTCAGATTGGCCTGCGGTGTGGTCCAATAGGCCCAGTTATAGGTTTCCGACTGCATCGGATAAGACAAAGCAGTTGGCATATGAATGCGCCAATCCCACCAATGATCGACGGGGCCGGCTTCAAGGACCAGAACCTTAACATCATGGTCTTCAGATAACCGGTTGGCCAAAACAGCCCCGGCGGAGCCGGAACCGACAATTACGTAATCATATTTTTCAGTCTTGGTCGGGGTCGACATGTTTGATCCCTTTATCTTTCAAGCGTTGCGCGCAGCCATTGTCTGATTGGTAAAAGCCAATCAGTACGGCGCCTCTACATCGCCGGTTTCGACATAAACCGATTTAATGCGGGTATAATGTTCAATCGCTGCACGGCCATTTTCACGACCCACACCCGATTTCTTGACCCCGCCAAACGGCATTTCAATTGGGGTAATGTTATAGGTGTTGATCCAGCAGGTCCCTGCTTCAAGGCGCGATACAACACGATGTCCGCGCGACAAATCCTTGGTAAAGACGCCTGCGGCCAAGCCATATGGCGTATCGTTGGCGCGCTTGATGGCTTCGTCTTCATCGGTGAATGTCAAAACCGACATCACCGGGCCAAAGATTTCTTCTCGTACGATGGTCATGTCATCAGTACATCCGGCAAACACCGTCGGGGCAATAAACAGACCGCCTTCTGGCATACCATCAGAAACCGCATGGCCACCCAGAACGCATTTCGCGCCCTCTTTCTTGCCGGTTTCGATGAACGACATGATCTGGTCATACTGGGTTTTGGTCACAATCGGGCCGACCTGTGTATCAGGCTTTTCCGGATCGCCCAGCACAAGATCCTTGCTGCGCGCGATCAGTTTTTCGATGAAGGCATCGGCGACACTTTCATGGACAAAAACCCGCGTCCCGTTTGAGCAAATCTGGCCCGATGAATAGAAGTTCGCCATCTGCGCACCCGACACCGCATTATCAAGATCGGCATCTTCAAACACGATCATCGGTGATTTGCCGCCAAGCTCCATGGTCACGGCCTTCATACCGCCCGCCGCAACAGACGCCACCTTGGCCCCGGTTGCCGCCGACCCGGTCAGCGATACTTTATCCACGCCGGAATGCTCAACCAGCGAAGCACCACATTCGCGCGCACCCTGAACGACATTGTAAACACCATCGGGAAGACCTGCTTCCTGCAAGGCTTCGGCCACCGCAATCGCTGACAGCGGGGTGACTTCGGACGGTTTGTAAACAACCGCATTCCCGCACGCCAAGGCCGGAGCAGCTTTCCAGCAGGCAATCTGGATCGGATAGTTCCATGCGCCAATCGCGGCACAAACGCCAACCGCTTCGCGGCGGGTATACGCAAAGTTCGCCCCAAGGTCGATATGTTCACCGGCAAGGCTCCCGGCGACACCGGCGAAATATTCAAGGCATTCGACACCGGAAACCACATCGACAATTTCGGTTTCCTGAATGGCACGGCCCGTGTCGCGGGTTTCAACCAGTGCCAGTTCATCGTTGCGATCGCGCAAAATCTGGGCCGCCTTGAACAACACACGCGCACGCTGTGCGGCAGGTGTCGCTTTCCAGATTTCAAATCCGGCCCGTGCGGCCTTTACCGCCGCATCAACATCGGCGGCTGTACTTTCATTGCCCTTGGCAAGAACAGTATTGGTCGCGGGGTTCAGCGTGGTCATTTCCGCGCCAGAACCGTTGGTTTTCTTGCCGTTGATGAAATTCTGTATCTGGTAAAGGCTCATATCAAAACTCCTGCGGGCCGCATCCAAACCGGGCGACCGTGATCTTGGTGTGTCTGTTCGGCTCAGCGCGCCGGCGAATTGGCCAAATAGAGATGCATGGTACCCAGCACCATCACACGCGCGGCCCCGACATCTGCGCGTCCGGACGAAAGCCCCGAACGTACCCAGATGCCATCAATCATGGCCGCCATTGCGGCCGAAATTTCGTCTGCCCGCTGATCTGTTGTCAGTTGGCGCAGCTCGTGGCGTAAATTGGATGCCAGTCGCTGAAAATAGATTCTGTTGATCCGGTGCAACGCCTTTGAAAACGGCACCTGCGCCCAGAAGGACAACCACGCCACAGTCACCTGCGGGGTGAATTGCTCTTCGTTAAAGTTGGTGTTCACAATCGCTTCGAGCCGATCGACCGGCGTCTTGGCACGGTCCAAACGCATGAGGTAATCGTTGCGCAATTCCTGCATAAGAAACCGCATGGTTGCTTCGAGCAACGCGTTCTTGCCACCGAAATAATGCGAAATAATGCCCGATGACATCCCCGCCGCACTTGCGATACGCGAAATCGTCGTATCGGCAAACCCATGGCGGTGAATGGTTTCAATCGTTGCGTCGATCAACTGCCTGCGGCGTACAGGCTGCATACCAACTTTGGGCATTCAAGCAATCCAATTCAAAGCGATCTGAAGGGCTTGAAACCGCTGCAACGTCATGCAGCGTACTTTTTAACCCTTCTCAATTGACGTATCGGGAATATGCTGTATTTTAATTGAACAATCAATCAATAAAACACGCCGATATTTGCGGCGCAATGATCAAGGGTGCTTCCTTTGCTGCGCGGCTTTGCGGCTGTTTTTGTGATTATTCCGGTCCATACGGACAGGTTCGGGGGAACCTTTTCGTACGGCTCTGGGCGAGTGTTAGCGACAACGATATTGCGTTGATGTTCGTCTGGCCTCCGGAACCGAGAGCTTCTGCAGACCGCCGTTTGCGGTCCGCAGTAACATTAGGTTTACACAAGGGAGAACCAGAAACATGACCAATCTTTCCACTTTCGGCCGTCTTCTTGGCAGCACCATTATTGCCGGTGCACTTTTTGGTGCGGCAAGTGCCAAGGCTGCTGATAGCGAAGCCTGCAAAACCGTGACGTTCTCTGATGTTGGCTGGACCGACATCACCGCAACCACGGCAACCGCATCGGTTATTCTCGACGCATTGGGCTATAACACCGAAACTGAACTTCTGTCGGTTCCCGTCACCTACACCAGCCTTGCCAATGGCGACGTTGACGTATTCCTTGGCAACTGGATGCCAACCATGGCCGCTGACATCAAGCCTTACCTTGACAAAGGAACGGTTGTTAGCGCCGGTGCAAACCTTGAAGGGGCGAAATACACCCTTGCGGTTTCCAAGAACGCCTATGACGCAGGTCTGAAAGATTTCGCTGATATCGCCAAGTTCAAAGACAAACTTGATGGCGAGATTTATGGCATTGAACCGGGCAACGATGGCAACCGCCTGATTCAGGACATGATCGATGGCGATCAGTTCGATCTCAGCGGATTTGAGCTGGTTGAATCTTCTGAACAGGGCATGCTGTCGGAAGTTAAGCGTAAATCATCGCGCGATCAGTTCATCGTCTTCCTGGGTTGGGAACCGCACCCGATGAACGCGAAATACGACATGGCCTATCTTGATGGTGGCGACGACGTGTTTGGTCCGAACTTTGGCGGTGCCACGGTTCACACCAACCTGCGAGCCGGCTACACCGATGAATGTCAGAATGCCGGTAAATTCGTTACCAACCTGAAATTCAGCCTCGCCATGGAAAACGAAATCATGGATGCGATCCTGAATGATGGCACCGACCCGGCCGAAGCAGCCTCCACCTGGCTTAAAGCCAACCCGGACGCGGCATATGCATGGCTTGACGGTGTGACCACTTTTGATGGTGGCGATGCCAAGGCTGCTCTGAAAAGCGATCTTGGCCTGTAAGCTTCGCATCTAATCGGCAACGTCCGGTTTTATGATCCTGCCGATACGCCCCGCACCCGATAATTCGGACCTTTGCGTGGGCGTATCGTGCATTTAACTGATTTTAAAAACAAACGGAAATATTCCCATGGAATGGCTCACGGAAACAAAGATTCCGCTGGGACAGTGGATTTCGTCTTTGATGGATGCGCTTAACGAACATGCCGATTTCGTTTTCTATACCATCTCGGATGTTCTTGAATTCATTATTGAAAACACCATCGATTTTCTGCTGTGGCTCCCACCGCTTTTGATTATTGCCGGATTTGGCGCACTTGCTGCTGTTTTGCATAGATCCTGGAAACTGACCGCCTTTACCATTCTTTCCCTGCTGTTGATCGTCAATCTTGGCTATTGGGAAGAAACCATGGAAACGCTGGCGCTTGTAATCTATGCGTCGCTGTTTTGCATGGTTATCGGGGTGCCGCTTGGCGTTGCATCCGCCCACCGCCCGTGGTTGTATCAAGCCATGCGTCCGGTTCTTGATCTGATGCAGACGATCCCGACCTTTGTCTATCTGATCCCGACCCTGATCCTGTTTGGTCTGGGCGTTGTGCCCGGCCTAATTTCGACCGTCATCTTTGCCATTGCCGCCCCGATCCGCCTGACACATCTTGGCATTTCCAGCACGCCAAAGGCATTGCTTGAAGCGGGCGAAAGCTTTGGCTGCACACCGCGCCAGTTGCTGTTTAAGGTCGAACTGCCGTCCGCCATGCCATCGATCATGGCCGGTCTGACCCAGTGCATCATGTTGTCACTTTCCATGGTGGTGATTGCTGCCCTTGTCGGGGCAGATGGCCTTGGCAAACCGGTTGTGCGTGCGTTGAACACCGTGAACATTGCCCAAGGGTTCGAAGCCGGTCTTGCGATTGTGATCCTTGCCATTGTGCTGGACCGCATCTGCCGTCGTGATAACAACGAAACATCGGGGCAGTGATCATGAGCAATGCTGTTGAATTTGATAATATCGACGTAATCTTTGGCGATCGTCAGTCAGAATCCCTTAAACTGCTTGATGAAGGCAAAACACGCGCAGAAATTGCCAAAGTGACAAACAATGTCCTTGGCGTTGCCGATGTCAGCTTCAATGTCCCACAGGGCGAAATTTGCGTTCTGATGGGCCTGTCAGGGTCTGGTAAATCGTCGCTCTTGCGCTGTGTCAACGGGTTGAACAAAGTCTCACGCGGGTCGCTACGGGTATATGATGGCGACTGGTCGGTCGACGTCACAAAGTGCGATGGTCCGACCTTGCGCAAATTGCGCCGTGAGTGTGTCGCCATGGTGTTCCAGCAATTTGGCCTTCTGCCATGGCGGACCGTTGCCGAAAATGTCGGCTTCGGACTTGAGCTCCGTGGCCTTGCCCCCAAGGAGCGCCGCGACATCGTTGATGAAAAGCTGGCCCTTGTCGGGCTGGATCAGTGGGCGGATAAATATGCCCATGAACTGTCGGGCGGCATGCAACAGCGTGTTGGGCTTGCCCGCGCGTTTGCCACCGATGCCCCGATCCTTCTGATGGATGAACCGTTTTCGGCCCTTGATCCGCTGATCCGTAACCGTCTTCAGGACGAGCTTCTTGATCTTCAGGAAAAGCTGAACAAAACAATCCTGTTTGTCAGCCATGACCTTGATGAAGCCATGAAACTTGGCAATTCCATCGCGATCATGGAAGGCGGCTATGTCGTTCAGCACGGCACGCCCGAAGACATCGCGCTTCGTCCGGCCAATGGATATGTTGCCGACTTTGTCGCCCATATGAACCCGGTCAATATCCTGCGCGGGCGGGCAATCATGCACCGTGTGACCAAGGATCAGCGTGACGCAACCGGTGACATCACAATTGACGATGAAGATCTTCGTATCACACTTGATAACGGTATGGTTCAGGCCGCCAGCACGGCTGAAAGCGGACAGCTTAAGCTGATCACATATGATGGCACCCTGCCCGCTGATCTCGACGGAACGGATAATTCGGTGGTGTTTGTTGCCCAGGATGATGTGCTGCTTAAAGACCTGATCGACATGCGTTCGATCACGCAAAACCCGGTCATATTAACCCGTGAGGGCAAGATATCAGGCACTTTGGGCCGCAAGGAGTTCTTTGATAGTTTGACGCAAACAGCATCTGTTGCAGATTAATCGACAACACATCATCAAGACAAAATCAAAGGCGGTCGTTTATCGGCCGCCTTTTTGAAACCTACTGTCAACGAATTTCGGACACATAAGCTGCTCTCTCCTCTTTTTACTCGACTGCACAACCTAAAGATGAGATTGATATTATAAATGATTTACATAATACACTGATCATCCATTGAGGATAGAGAAGCGCGACATGGTCAATTTCCTCGATAATGCACGTATCCGCTACGAAGCCTTTAGTCGCTATAATTACTTCCCAAATCAAAAATCAGCTTTCTCGGAAATTCCGCCAAGTATATCTTCCAGACAATTTACACCCGAAGTATGCGAATCTCTTGCTGCGCTGGAACGTCCAGAAAGTCGACGAGGACACGGATACGATGTCGTTGAATATCGCTCTACTCGTTTCAATAATGTTCCAAGAATTCTCTCAATACCTCACCCTAAACCGCAAGCTGAGTTGACAAAGCACTTGTGCGACAACTGGGATAAAATCGCGCACATAGAAGACAACAAATGCAGTCTCGTCAAACCTGAGTTACATTGCGATCATCGAATTATCGTCATGAACTACGAAGAACCGTCAACCAAACGAAGAAGATATTACAACTCAAGCTTCTCAAGATTTTTTAGAGTGCACAGCGACATTTCCAACTGCTTCAATAGCATTTATACGCATTCACTACCTTGGGCCATCATTGGAATTGCTGAAGCTAAAAACAATCGAGAACCAAAGGAGTGGTTTAATAAACTTGATGCTCTTCAGCGGCACACCAAACGCAATGAAACCCAGGGAATTCCAATTGGCCCTGCTTCATCAAATATATTCGTTGAATTAGTACTTAACTCGGTGGACAAGAAACTCATTGAAAGTGGATATCATTTTCACAGGTACATTGATGACTATACTTGTTTCTGTGAAACAAACGATGAAGCACAACGGTTTATTCACCACCTGAGTAGTGAGCTAGCGAAATTTAGACTCACATTAAACCTATCAAAGACAAGCATAACTTCACTGCCCCACCCAGCTGATGATGGCTGGGTACTTGAACTTCATAGCTACCTGCCCAACCGCTACGCTCAACCAGAGGGTTTGGAAGATAAGCTCACAGCTAACGAAGTTATTTCGTATCTTGGGAACGCCCTCAATCTGAACAAGTCCACGCCGGATGGTAGCGTTTTGAAATATGCCATCCACCTGATAATTGACCATATTCATGATGCTTCAAAATCTGACGTATTTCTCGCAATACTTGAGCTTTCTTTCCATTATCCAGTTCTGATTCCGTATGTCGAAAAACTAATTGAAGGAGGACCAACGTTATACGAGTTGGATGCCACACAAGACATTGAGAAAATAGCTTTTGAAAACTTGAAAAAGCACCGATCTGACGGAATAGCTTGGCCTTTACACATTCTAAAAAGCGGGGGTATAAAACCGAGCCAAGAACTTGCGGATGCAATAGTAGAAAGCGGTGACAGCCTATCTATCACTCTACTTTCAGATTTTGAAATTGATAGAAATAAAATAGTTGAATTCTGCAATGAATTAGCTGAAGCAGACAATTACACCAAGGACAATTATTGGTTATTACTGTACCAAATGTATATAAGAGAAGAGATTAGCAACCCTTACGAAGATGATGTGTTTCCGACGATACAAGGGCATGATGTTAATTTCATTCCGAATAAGGCGAAAAGCAGATCCGAAGAAATTTGCTCGGAAATTCAGACCGCTGCGGTAGCCAGAATCTTTGAAGGAATCAAACTTCCCTTACCTAAACCACCCTCAGATACTTAAACTTTATCCGCCCGTAACCGGCGGGAACAGCGCAATTTCGCTGGCACCGGTCACATCCGCATCGGGCGTGGCATATTCCTGATCCACCGCAACCCGGATGATCGCAGGGTCCGCCAGCGCATCGGCGAAATTCGCTCCGCGACCGGGCATCCACGCCAAAAGATCGGCAACAGTTTTGACCTCATCTGGCAGTTCAACGGTTTCTTCGGCCATGCCGATACGGTCTTTGACCCAGGAAAAGTAGACCAGTTTCATGTTCATTCCAGCTTACTGATGGTTATCTGTCCGCATGCTTACGCAATCAGTGTCATCGCGCAAGTCCCGATCCCGTGATTACGGATACACAAAATATCCGTCAGGCGCGTTTTCCAACCGTGCAGTTAGATTGTCGATGAAGAACCGTTCAGCACGGCTTTGCGACATGCGCGGGTTGGTGACAAGGTAAATGTCAATTGCGGGCGGCGCGTCATAGGGCGGCAACCGCCAAAGCTGCCCGCGTTCCGTGGCATTCTGCACAACGTGGATCGGAAGCGGCCCAATGCCAAGCCCGGCATTGATCAACCGCCGGACTTCTTCAAGGTGGGGACTGACCGCAACCACCTTGCCCTTCATGCCTTCCTGTGCGCGCAAAACTGCCACAGGTGCCAGCGCGTCGGAAAGCTGATCGGTGGAGAAGGACACAAAGGCCTCGCTTTTTAAATCGGTGAGTTTGAGGTCCGTTCGGCCAAACAAATGATGGGTCGGTCCACAGAAAAACCCGAAATGTTCGCGGTAAAGTCGGCGATATTCCAATCGAGGATGCTGTTCGCGAACCAGACAGATGCCAAAGCTGGCCTGCTGGGACAGGACCTGATCAATCACATGGCCCGATGTTGCGACATTGATCTCATAGGTCACCTCCGGATGGGATCGGTTAAACTCGAACAACGCATCATCAAGTGGTGGAAACACCACATGACTGGCCAACCAAAGATGCAAATGGCCGGTCAATTGATTGCCGCTGTCTGACATTACATCGGACAACCGCCCAATGGCGCCGCATATTTCCCGGCACTCATGATAGAGTGCCAATCCCTGTTCGGTGACCTCAAACCGACCGCGTTCGCGATCAATCAGCCGCGCACCAATCTGGTCTTCAAGCCGCTTCAACGCGTTGCTGACACTGGGCTGGCGCAACAACAGCCGGTTGGCCGCCCCGGTGATGGAGCGTTCTTCGACAATCACGGTAAAGGTATGCAAAAGGTTCCAGTCAAACTGGCGGCGCAGCAGTTCATTCATACCCGTTTCTCCCCATTCCTTTGCCCCATATCCATTGGCTATGGGATCTATTCTACTTATCTATTTGCGCTATATGCAAGTCTGGGGTGGAATAGCTTCACCATTTAATCACGGCCAAATAAATTCGCACGGCACAGCCGGAGCATATAACGGGAGGCATAAATGGCCGCAGATATCGCCGGGGAGCGCAGAGCCCCGTGGGTACTGTTATCACCATCGCTGGCAACAGTCGGGTTGTTACTCATCATCCCGATGCTGTTTATCGTCGTGTATTCGTTCTGGCTGCGCACCGCGACCGGGGCGGATCAGGTTGGCTTCTATCTTGATAACTGGATCGAAGTGCTGGGCGACCGGTTTTACCGCGATATCCTGTTTCAGACCTTTGCCATTGCCTTTTACACCACGGTAATTTGTGCGTTTGTTGGCTATATCCCGGCCTATTTCGTTGCCAATACACCGATGAAGTCCAAGGCATTTTTGCTTTTGATGCTGATGCTGCCATTCTGGATCAGCTACATCATCCGCACCATGTCATGGATCAATATTCTGGGCACATCGGGCGCGCTCAACACGCTGTTTCTGTCGATTGGCATCATCGATGAACCGATCCAGATGCTTTATAATCAGACCACCGTTGTATTGGGTCTGGTGCATTATCTGCTGCCGTTCATGATCCTCAATGTCTATGTCAGCCTTGATGGCATTGATAAAAACCTCACCGAAGCTGCCCAAAGTCTTGGCTGCACGGGATGGCAGGCATTTCGCGAAGTCACCTTGCCGCTATCCATGCCGGGTTTGGCCGCCGGATCGCTTTTGTGCTTTGTGCTGGCAGCGGGCACCTATATCACCCCGATTGTTCTGGGCGGCCCGCGCGATGCGATGTTTGCCAACCTGGTGTTTGAGGCCATCGTTACCCAGCTCAACTGGCCGCTTGGATCGGCACTTTCACTCGTCCTGCTGGCCCTTCTGGGTGTGCTGGTCGTCATCTACACCCGGTATCTTGGCGTCGATCAAATCGCCAAGAGTTTCAAGTAGGGGGCAAAAAGATGAAAATCATGTCTGGCTGGTCCCTGATCCGAATTGGCACGATCCTTGTTTATCTGTTTTTGTTTGCACCGGTCGCGGTTGTGATCCTGCTCGCGTTTAATGCCAATCAGTTTGGTCTGTCTCTTATACACATCTGACGCTGCCGACGAGCGATCTAGTGTAGAT
>OJGD01000180.1_pt1 | contig 26326 bp, 15 predicted proteins | sample 1594571 | NCBI WGS metagenome assembly OJGD01 (sample SAMN05416771, study PRJEB24817) | seawater metagenome | isolation source: Sea water | place: Canada:Atlantic | collected 2013-11
GTGCAGCACCTGTTTGGCGTGGGGTGGGGCAATGATCTGATCCCAATGTCTCCTTTTAAGAGTAAGGTATGCATCTACAGGCCCGACTGGCTCTTTCACACCGTGCTACGCTACTCTTACTGCATGGTGTCAACGGCCAACATCGCAGGACTGGCACAGCGGGAGAGGATTGCACCGCCCGACGGGACCCACGTGCTGCGGCTCACGTTGCTTTCGCCCGATATCGTCAATGCGAACTTGAACGGCTGGCGATGATCAGACGCGACGCTGTCCAACTCGCTTGCGTCGTTGTTTTGGCGACTGGCGAGATCAGTGCTCCTGATAGCATAAGTTCATGGAATTCGGCTTGTCCGCAAACCAACGACCACCTAACCTCAAAGAAGGAGAAGTAACCGACCACGACCAATTCGGCCTGTTCAGCTACCGAATATAGCATTTCAATGAGGGGCGCTCGAGCGAATGGAAGCTGCCGAAAGAACTATAAGCAAGATACTCACGGAACAAATACGTTATGAGATCCCTCCGTATCAACGGCCGTACTCATGGGAGAAAGGAAACGTCGAACAGCTTCTAGATGATTTGTGGGATGCTTTTGGAGCCGATGATGAAGAGTATTTCATTGGGTCCCTCATCACCATCGAGCGGAGCAAGGACGAGCTCTATGATGTCGTCGATGGGCAGCAGCGGCTTACAACACTTAATCTGATTTTCGCACGTTTAAGAGATGCGGTTAGTGAGCCGGCAAAATCGACGCTTGGAAAACGAGTCTTGCCCAAGAACGAGCTAACCGGCGAAGAAGAGGCGCCTCGACTCATACTTCGACAAAAAGATCAAAGCTTTTTCCGGCGCCACGTATTGGCCAGTGAGAAAATCACCGACGCGATATCGCGCGAAATTGAAAATAAACAGGATGCTCCAAAAGTAAGAATAGCTGAGAACCTTGGCGTCATCGATCATTTTTTGGCCCAGAGAGATGAGCAGTCTCTAAAGCTGTTCGCACATTACCTTCTGACGAAGGTGTACGTTGTGTTTGTAACAACTGCGTCGTGGCAATCGGCATACCGGCTGTTTAACGTATTGAACGCGCGCGGAATGCCGCTGTCGAACGCCGATTTGATCAAGAACATGCTATTTGCGCGTCTGGGCGGTGCATCAGCGAAAAGCGAAGAACTTGATGAACAGTGGCTGCAACTAGAAGAAGTGATTGGCATCGAGCGGTTAGATCAGTTCTTGGCCCATCATCGATCATCGGTTACCGCCATCAAAGCGCGGAAAACCCTCCATGAGGAGTACAAACCGCTTATCGAAGCAAGTGAAAACCCCTTCAGCTTCTTGGATGGGATAACAACATCTGCTCGGAATTATCTCCGCATCCAACAAAACGGGTTTGAGGATGTGGCCGCGCGACGATCACTGCGTTCCCTTCATCGCGTCGCGTTCGAGGAATGGATTCCACCGCTGCTCGCCTACCTTAACAATCCAGTCGAAGGAATACCGGAGGCTGAATTCATCGATTTACTTGAGAAAGTTACCTATCAGAACTGGGTCAGGCGGCTTGCATTTACCGCTCGCCTTACGGCGTATTTTCAGCTGATTACAGCAATACGTTCGGGTAAATCTGCCGACGACATTAAGTTGATCTTTCGCCAGAACGCGCAGAACGACGAGTTTCGCTCATTGCTCGACGGCGAGGTTTATGGAAAGCCTTTTGCGCAGGCTGTCCTCCTTAGAATCGAAGAAGCGGATCAAGATGAATCTGTCACTAAAGACTATGGCGGAAAAATAACGATCGAGCACGTGCTCCCGCAAGCGCTTAAGGAAGAGTACTGGCGCGAGCGGTTCACGGATGAAACACATCGTCAATGGCTGCACCGCCTTGGCAATCTTGCACTGCTCGCTGGCATAAAGAATTACAAGGCGCAGTATTTCAGTTTCGAAAGGAAAAAGAGAATTTACTCAGAACGAAACAATACAGTGTCTTTTGATACGACGAAGCTGATTCTGGAGCAAGATGACTGGCATCCAGAGTTCTTAAAATATCGTCAGGCAAAAATGGTTGAAGCTGCCGCTGGTATTTGGACCATTGCATGAGTGAAAACGCAGCCGGAATTCCTAGGGGCCGATCGTCCTTGGGTGTCAACGAAGTAAAGTCAGCCCTCTGGGAGGGAGCAAATACGCTCCGGGGTTCGGCTGTCGATCGGACCGACTGGAAGGGCTACATCCTCCCACTCCTGTTCTTCAAACGCATCTCCGATGTCTGGGATGAGGAAACTGGCGAAGCGCAGGAGAATTACGGCGAGGCGGATCCTGCATTGTTCCCCGAGATTCACCGTTTTGTCGTGCCAGAAAGCTGCCACTGGAACGATGTTCGTGAGACCGCGACGAACGTCGGGGCGGCGCTCCACCGCGCAATGCAGGAGATCGAGCGGGCCAATCCAGACACGCTCTTCCGCGTTTTTGGCACCGCCGATTGGGGCAACAGGGAGAAATTTTCAGACGAACTGCTAAAGGATTTGATCGAGGGGTTCTCCGACATCGGGCTCGGCAACAAAGCCGTCAGCACAGATGTCCTTGGGGACGCGTATGAATACCTTATTGGGAAGTTCGCGGATGTCACACGGCGCAACAAGGCGGGCGAGTTTTACACGCCGCGCAGCGTCGTTCGGATGATGGTCGAGATCCTCGATCCGCAGGAAGGCGAGAGCATCTACGATCCCGCCTGCGGCACCGGCGGCATGCTTCTTGGCGCGATCGAGCACGTAATGCGCAGAGGCGGCGATCCGCGTACATTCTACGGCAAGATCTACGGCCAAGAGAAGAATCTGACAACATCCGCGATCGCACGGATGAACCTGGTCCTTCATGGGATCGAAGACTTCCAGATCGCCAGGGAAGACACACTTCGCAGCCCGGCCTTTACGGATTCCAGCACAGGCGGAACCGCGACCTTCGACTGTGTAATCGCGAACCCACCGTTTTCGCTTAAGGAATGGGGACGCGAGCTCTGGGAGGCCGATCCATGGGGACGTGCCAAATACGGCATTCCTCCGGAGAGCTACGGCGACTACGCCTTCGTTCAGCACATGATCGCCTCGATGGCCCAGACCGGAAACAGCCGGATGGCTGTTGTTCTGCCGCAAGGCGCCCTTTTCAGAAAGTCCGCGGAGGGCAACATTCGTCAAGCTCTCCTCGAAAATGATATGATCGAGGCGGTTATCGGTCTCGCTCCGAACCTGTTCTACGGTACTCAATTGGCTGGTTGCATCGTCGTTCTGCGCCGAAAAAAGCCGCCGGAGCGCAAGAACAAGGTCTTGATCATCGACGCGTCCAGCCTGTTCCGCAAAGGCCGCGCACAGAACTTCCTCGATCAGGATCACAGCGACCAGATCGTCGCCTGGTATCGCGCCTTCGAGGATGTCGAAGATCGCGCCAAGGTCGCCACCATCGACGAGATCAAGAAGGAAGGCTGGACGCTCAACATCTCCCGCTATGTGCTGCCGCCCATCGGCAAGGACATTCCACCGCTTCCCGAGGCCGTCGACGCGTTCAAGACGGCTCTCGCGGATGCGCGGGCAGCCGAAGATCACCTGCGCAAAGTGCTGACCGAGGGAGGCTGGCTGCAATGACCAAACACCTCTCTCAGCGCGAACTCGAAAGCTATCTCTGGGGCGCGGCGACGCTGCTACGCGGCCTCGTCGATGCTAGCGATTACAAGCAGTACATCTTCCCGCTGATGTTCTTCAAACGCCTCTCCGACGTCTGGGACGAGGATTATCAGGACGCACTCGACGAAACTGAAGACGAAGGCTACGCGACCGCCACGGCCAATGACCGCTTTGTCATCCCCGAGGGCGCGCATTGGAACGACGTGCGCAGCGCGCCAAAGGACGTGGGGCGGGCAATGCTCTCGGCCTTCCTCGCCATCGAGGCGGCTAACCCGGAACGGCTGCAAGGTGTCTTCGGAAACGCCAACTGGACCGACAAGGGCCAGATGCCCGACGCCACGCTCAAGAACCTCATCGAACACTTCTCCAAGCACGACCTGACGCTGGCCGACGTGCCCGAGGACGAGCTTGGCAACGGCTACGAATACCTCATCAAGAAGTTCGCCGACGACAGCGGCCACACCGCGCAGGAATTCTACACCAACCGCACGCTGGTCCATCTCATGGCGCAGATGTTGGAGCCGCAACCGGGCGAAAGCATCTATGACCCGACATGCGGCACGGGCGGCATGCTGATTTCCTGCCTTGCTGAAGCAAAACGGCGCGGCGGAGACACGCGGACCATGGGCCTTTACGGGCAGGAACTCATCACCATCACCGCAGCCATCGCCCGGATGAACCTCTTGATCCACGGCGTGTCGGACTTCCACATTGCCAGCGGCAACACGCTCGCCAACCCTGCCTTCGCCGAAGAAGACGCGCTACGCACCTTCGACGTGGTCCTCGCCAATCCGCCGTATTCCATCAAGAAATGGAACCGCGGCGCGTGGGAGAAGGATGTCTGGGGGCGCAACTTCCTCGGCACCCCGCCGCAGGGGCGCGCGGACTATGCCTTCTTCCAGCACATCCTGAAAACCATGGACCCCGAGACCGGGCGCTGCGCGATCCTGTTCCCGCATGGCGTGCTCTTCCGCAATGAAGAGGCCGAGATGCGGCGTAAGCTGATTGAGGCGGATCTGGTGGAATGCGTGCTCGGGCTTGGGCCGGGGCTGTTCTACAACTCGCCGATGGAGGCCTGTGTCATTATTTGCCGCAGCAAAAAATCCGCTGATCGACAAGGAAAGATTCTGTTCATCGACGCGGTCGCAGAAATCGCGCGCGAACGTGCGGTCAGTTTTCTCAAACCAGAAAACCAAACCAACATTCTAAAGGCCTATCAAACGTTCACCAATGCAACTGGACTCGCCAGCGTTGTCAGCACCGCCGATGTGCTGGCGGCCGAGGGAAACCTGTCCATCGCCCGCTATGTGAAAAAGCCAAAGCCAGAGGTGCCGGTGGGCGAGGCCGTGACCCTGACCGCCGCCTGGGACATCTTCGATGCCGAGGGGCGCGGCTTCTGGACCGGCATGGATGCGCTGGTCGATATGCTGGACGGGTTAGAACCGGCGGAGGACGCCGATGCTTGAGCAGGTGATCTTCGACAAAGCTGGCTGGACGCGTGTGGCGTTCGGCGATGTGGTGCGGCTGTCAAAGCTGCGGGCGAAAGACCCGGAAGCCGAGGGTTATGAGCGCGTTGTCGGGCTGGAACACATCGAGCCCGGCGACCTGCGCATTCGCCGCTGGGCGGATATTGCGGATGGCACGACCTTCACCTCGGTTTTTAAGCCCGGTCAGGTCTTGTTCGGGAAGCGGCGCGCCTATCAGCGCAAGGTTGCCGTCGCGGATTTCGCGGGCGTCTGCTCGGGCGACATCTATGTGTTTGAGCCGTCGAGCGATGCGCTGATGCCGGAACTGCTGCCGTTCATCTGCCAGACCGATGCGTTCTTCGATCATGCGGTCGGGACGTCTGCGGGCTCTTTGTCGCCACGTACGAACTGGAAGAGCCTCGCTGGCTTCGAATTCCTGCTGCCGCCGATCCAAGAGCAAGCGCGATTGGTTGAAGCAATGCAGGCAGCAGAGTCACTTAACAAGACCCTCTATGAACTTCATAGAAAGGCTGAAGCGGTTCTCGCTTCGGCAGCCTCCGCAAGGTTCAAAGCTTTGTGCGCAAACATTACCACGGTGCCTTTAGAAGAGATCTGCACAAAAAATCCTCAAAGCGGGATTTACAAGTCAGAAAAATACCGTGGAAGTGGTGTGCGGATGGTTAATATGGGGGAATTGTTCGGCAACGACCTCATAGATGGTTCTGTCCCGATGGATCTTATTCAGGTCGATCCTATCGAACTGCAAAGATTCAGACTTAACCAGGGCGATCTTCTGTTCGGTCGTCGAAGCATAGTTCTTGAAGGGGCAGGACGTTGTGTGATCGTTGGTGAGCAACCGGAACCAACCGTTTTTGAGTCCTCTGTCCTTCGCGTTTCATTAGATTTAGGCCGAGTCTCGCCACTCTTTGTTTTCGAATGGTTGAGAAGTCCTCTTGGAAATAGGGAAATAAATCGGATTAGGACATTCACAACAGTTTCTGGCGTTGCAGGTTCCGATGTGGCCCGGCTACCAATCCCACTGCCCGACAAAAACACACAAGACGCTATTGCCTCCGAAATCCAGCAACTAAGAACGCATCTTGATGAACCGGTTTCTCGATTAAGCCAATCAAAAACGCTTTCAAAGAAGCTGTTATCAACAAATCTGGCGCACGAATGACCTTTAACGAAGCCAACACCGTCGAAGCGTTCATCCGCGACCGCCTCACCGGAACAAGCGGCCCGACCATCGTCACGCCCGGCCTCGCCCGGCAGGGCGGCACGATCTCGGGCCTCGGCTGGCATTTCGTCGGCCCCGCCGACCTGCCACGCCAGTCGCAGGAGGCACTGGTCGAACCCTATCTGCGCGACGCTCTGATCCGCCTGAACCCCGACATCGCCGCCAACCCGTCCCGCGTGGACGACGTGCTTTACCGCCTGCGCGCCATCGTCATGAGCGCGCGCTCGGACGGGCTGGTGAAGGCGAACGAGGAATTCGGTGCCTGGATGCTCGGCGAACGCTCGATGCCCTTTGGCGCGAACGGCGAACACGTCACCGTCCGCCTGATCGATTTCGACGATATCGAGCGGAACAGCTTTGTCGTCACCCAGCAGTTCACCTTCCGCGCCGGCAAGACCGAGAAACGCGCCGATCTGGTGCTGCTGGTCAATGGTCTGCCGCTTGTCCTGATCGAGGCCAAGACGCCGGTCCGCTCCAGCCAAAGCTGGCTCGACGCAGCACTCCAGGTCCATGACGATTACGAGAAGAACATACCGGAACTGTTCGTGCCGAACGTCTTTTCCGTCGGGACCGAGGGCAAAGAGTACCGTTACGGCTCTGTCCGCATGCCTGTCGATCTCTGGGGCCCGTGGCGGACGGATGAAGATGTGTTGCAATCCATGGGCGAGGTCGAAAAGGCCGTCACCGACATGCTCCGCCCCGCGATGGTGCTGGACCTGCTCGCCAACTTCACCGCCTTCGCGACGCAGAAGGGCAAGCAGCGCATCAAGATCATCGCCCGCTATCAGCAGGTCGAAGGCGTCAACAAGATCGTCGAACGTGTCGTCGCCGGTCAGGTGCGCAAGGGCCTGATCTGGCACTTCCAGGGCTCTGGCAAGTCGCTGCTGATGCTGTTCGCCGCCCGCAAGCTGCGCCTGCACCCGGCGCTGAAGAACCCGACGGTGCTGGTGGTGGTCGACCGCATCGATCTCGACAGCCAGATCGCCGGAACGTTCTACGCCGCCGACATGGCCAACCTGGTGCGCACCGATAGCCGCAAGGAACTGTCCGATCTGCTATCCAAGGACACCAGAAAGGTCGTCATCACCACGATCCACAAATTCGCCGAGGCGGATGGCGTTCTGAACGACCGCGACAACGTCATCGTCATGGTCGACGAGGCGCACCGCACGCAGGAAGGTGGCCTGGGTCGCAAGATGCGCGAGGCGCTGCCGAACGCGTTCCTGTTCGGCCTGACCGGCACGCCCATTAACCGCGCCGACCGCAACACTTTCTACGCCTTCGGCGCTGAGATCGACGAGAACGGCTACATGAGCCGCTATGGCCTGAACGACTCGATCAGGGACGGCGCCACCAAGGAGCTGCATTTCGAGCCGCGGCTCGTCGATCTGCATATCGACCAGCAGGCAATCGAAGCGGCCTATGCCGAACTGACCGATGGTCTGACGGACGAGGACAAGGACAAGCTCGGCCGTGCCGCCGCCAAGATGTCGATTCTCGTGAAGGCCCCCGAGCGCATCCGGGCAATCTGTGGCGACATCGCCAAGCATTATCTGGAAAAGGTCGCACCCAACGGTTTCGGCGCGCAGGTCGTGACCTTCGATCGCGAAAGCTGTCTGCTTTACAAGCAGGAACTCGACAAGCACCTGCCGCCTGAGACGTCTGACATCGTCATGTCGGTCAACAGCGGCGAGGATCAGTATGCAGCCTACCGGCGCGACAGGGATGCCGAAGAAAAGCTGCTAGACCGGTTCCGCGACCCCAAAGACCCCCTGAAGATCATCATCGTCACATCGAAGCTTCTGACCGGCTTCGACGCGCCGATCCTGCAGACGATGTACCTCGACAAGCCTCTGCGCGATCACACGCTGCTGCAGGCGATCTGCCGGACGAATCGCCCCTACGGCGAGCAGAAGACCCACGGTTTGATCGTGGATTACCTCGGGATCTTCGACGATGTCGCGCAGGCGCTAAAATTCGACGAGAAAGGCGTTCAGAAAGCCGTTTCCAACATTTCGGAACTGGCCGCAATGCTGCCCTCGGCCATCCAGAAGTGCCTAGAATACTTCGCTGGCGTCGACCGAAACCCTACCGGTTACGAGGGCCTGATCGCCGCGCAGGATTGCTTACCCAATGACAAGCGGCGCGATGCTTTCGCATCCGACTTCAGTATCCTCAGCCGTATCTGGGAGGCGCTATCGCCAGACCCGGTTCTGAAACCTCACGAGAAGGATTATCGCTGGCTAGCGCAGGTCTACGAGTCGCTCAAGCCGTCTACCGGTACCGGGCGACTACTCTGGCACCGCTTGGGCGCCAAGACAATCGAGCTGATCCACGAGAACGTGCACGTCGATGCGGTGAGAGACGACCTTGATACCCTGGTAATGGACGCAGAACTGCTGGAGGCGGTTCTTGGCAATCCTGACCCAGAGAAAAAGACGAAAGAAATCTCTGTCAAGCTGACGGGGCGGTTGCGCAAACACACCGGCAATCCTCAGTACAAGGCATTGGCCGAACGTCTCGAGGATCTAAAGAACCGCCACCAGCAAGGTCTGTTGCTCAGCATCGATTTTCTGAAAGAGTTGCTTGAACTCGCAAAAGACGTTGTGAAGATGGAGCGCGAGACCCCGGTCGAACAAGATATCGACCGCGGCAAGGCCGCCCTCACGGAACTCTTCGAGGATACAAAAAACGGCGAAACGCCGATCATGGTCAAACGCGTCGTGGACGACATCGACGAGATCGTCCGCGCTGTGCGTTTCGATGGATGGCAGGCGACACATGCTGGCGAACGGGAGGTGAAGAGGGCGCTTCGGCAGACCCTCTTCAAGTACAAGCTTCACCAGGACGCCGAGCTGTTCGAGCGGGCCTACGGCTATATCCGCGAGTACTACTGAGCAGTGCTGGTCCGTAGGTTCACCGGATGAACCGGTGCGCCCGGTCGATGCTAGCATGGGCCTTGTCGCCGAATGTCGGAATGGCGATATCGGGCGGTACCGTGCCGTCGGCGCGCACTCGCGCCTTACCGAACTGGACTGTCCAACGCGCGCTCGTATCCTTCTGAGCGGCCTTTGCGGGCTGGTTCGGCCAGATCTCGGCGGCGGTCGTGCGGCTTTGATCGCGAGCCGCACGCCTTCGGTGTTGCGCTGGCGCGGGGCCGCAATCAGCGTGCTGTCCACCAGTTGGCCAGACATGGCGATGTAGCCGCCAGCGCGCAGTGCCGTGTCGAAGCGCTCGAAGAGCGCCTCGATGGCACCCGCGCGTGTCAGCCGATTCCGGAACGACCAGATCGTCTTGGCGTCAGGAACACGGTCATGCAGGCCCAGCCCTAGGTACCGCATGAAAGACAGCCGGTCAGAAATCAGGAACTCGGCCTGCTCATCGCTCAGATCGTTCTGCGCCTGGATCACGAGGATCTTGAACATCAGCCCCGGATCGAAGGGCGGGCGGCCGCTGTGCACCCCGCTGCGCCAGGCCAGCGTCTTTTCCAGAACCGGCCGGAACACCTCGAAATCGACCGCCTGTGCGTAAAGCTCGAGCTGGTCGCAGAGGTCGCTCAGCTGTTGAAGCCGCTCCTCGACATCGAAAAAACCAGCCTGACCCTCCATTTCCGCGCTCCCGTTCATCGCCGCAGACACCGTCAGTGAATCGCAAATCAGCCAAGCACGCGAGGGTTAATCGAGGTGCTCACCTTGCAAAGCAGCCATTTTCGGCCTCTTCCACGGAGCTCGTGCAGTGCGACTAAGGCGCGCCAAGAGCATCTCGACCTTCGTTCGGTGCTTGAGCGAAATTCCTCAAAGGGCAGTCTCGCGGACGGCGCGGGCCGCGGCGCAAGCACCGGCCTACTGAACGCAGATCGCGTGCAAGCTCAGCGTCTATTTTCTATACTACACAAAATTCAGTTTAAGTTCTCTACGAACATGGCTTCCTCAGTTGAGCAATCAGATACACGGCTTAGGGTTCTGAGATCGGAAGGTGGCAGCGCACAGATAAAATACTGGCTTATCATATTGTTATTTTCGAAACTGTTTGATTAAAACCTACTTATCTCTGAGATAAGTGTAATTTAAGTCACCGTTAAGTTAGACCTAATGCACGGATAACCCACCGTACATCATCGGGATAAGTCTAATATAAAATCGGCCCAGATTGGGACCTTCGTGAGTTCTTGTCGGTTGCAGCGTTCCGCAATCACGGCGGCGTCAGGAGCAACAATGACGTCGCTTTGGTGAAGGCAATGCTGATCAAGACGGTTTCGGCGCAGGCCTTCAAGCTACCTCGAGAGCTCACCCCGGAAAATGTAGCGCGGCATTCCAGGGAGCCGAAAAAGAAGTCCAACTGAAACCAATTCCACGAAAGATGCCGGTGCATTCCATTGAAGCAATTGAATGTGTCTCAATGGTGGCCTGTAAGTTGCCTCAAGCCTTCCCGCGTGCTGCGAGGTAGTCAATGCTACAATGGGGGATTTCTTGGGGGATCGGATTGCGGCACTATGGGAATTTATCAATAAAACCATTTGCGTAAGAGCATTTTATGGCGGAGAGAAAGGGAGAAAGTTTGAACACGTTTTTTGCTGAAATGGAATCGTTGGCACGCAATATCGTGGGCTTGCCGAGCCGGCACATGTCGGTCGACGACAAGAAGAACTGAGAATCCTCGATCAGCAAATCTTGGGTGTCCACAAGGGCGCGCGGCAAATCTGATCGGAGCTACTCTGTCGATTGGGGCCAGCCACGAGGCGGCCTATGGAAAAGAGGGCGGCAGACGCCGCCCTCTAATAGAAAACTTCAACTGTCTAATCGCGGGCGCCGAGCGCGGAGCGCGCTTTCGATGCGTGCATAGGCCGTCAGTTTCTCATGTTTGGAATGATTCCCAGAACATGACGGGCATTTGTACATATCTCCACCTGTTTCCTGGACCTTGTACCCCAAAGCCAGAAACGCTTCAAAAACCATCTCGGCTAAGCAAGCTGATTGCGCGGCCGCACTGGTGACCGCAAAGCCAGCGATCTCGCGGCTGCGTTGGGTGTAATGCCGATTTACCAATACACGCGCGTTAGACAAAGGGAACTTTTGCCTCAGCCACAGCGAAATATCGCAGATGTCCTGCTCCGGACCGAAGGAATCGGGATACGTCCTAAGTCGATTCTTCTGGATCAACTGCAAGAGACAGCGCTGGTCATCGGGCATAGCGGAACTTTCCATAGAGCTCGCTCATCCGGGCACCATGCCACCGCGCCATATCAGATGACTCAAAGTTCCGTTCTACGCCGATCCGATCGAGCGAGGACGGCGACTGACTTGCAATAAAGCGACAGATATCGTGCACGGCGTCCTCCACGGCATCTGCATCCGGAAAGGGCTGGCTGAACGCGCTATGCAAGCGGCAAAGGGCGTCAAAACCCGCTTGGTCGTCGAGCGCGTCGAGCAGATCGCAGAGCGACGCGCCATGGCGCCGCAAGTGCCGTTGGGTCGCAGCGACCGCATCATAGCGAGCCTGACTTATGTCCATTGTATTAGTTTTGCGCATGTTTTTCTCCCTTGCATGCATGAACGGTGCGGGTGGTGCCTGATTCATCGGCGTCATGTTCATTGCGCGTAGGAGATGCGGGTCGGTCAGGTTCTTTCTGGCTGGTTTCGCGGGCTGGTCCTTAGTGCCGGCACGGAGGATATTGGTCGTTTTGTTGAATGACGAAGAAGAAATCTGCGGGGCCAGCATTATTCCGCTTTCATCGCCCTGACGTCAGCCCTGCGACCATCCGCACGGCTGACGTGACAATTTAGGCTGCGCTCTGCGCCGAAAAGTCGAGCGTCCGGGCATCCTGTTCGCCGATTTTGACCAAGAGATCATAGAGCCGGTCGGTAAGCAAACAAAGTTCTTGCACCTCTTCGCTGGCGGGATCAAGTAGGATCCAGGACGACAAGTCGGGTTCGAATGCGTCGATCACCGGGTCGAGAGACAGGAGCCGATGTAGATCAACAAGCTTGCGCCGCGTTGTCCGGTCGAGCCGCGATGCTTCACGTAGCGTTAATATGAGACTCAGGACGCGGGCGTATCCGGCCTCGCCGTCGACCTTCTTTGCAGCATTGCAAAGTGCGGTACCGTGCTTGGAAAAATGAGCACGGACGGTTGTAAGTTGCTGTTCTACGGACAGGGTCGTCGTAGGAAAGTTGCGCAACATGATGGTTCTCCTAATTGTCGCGTCTGCCGTTCGTGGCAGATCAAGCCCGTCCGCCTTTGGCGATGTCCTTTCGTGTTGAGGCCTAAAGGAATGCTCCTTCTCAGCGTTCGAGATAGAGATTGGCCAACTCTGTGCAGGACGAAGAAAAAATTTTGTCGTTTTGCAAATATCAGGAAGTACTCCTTGGCCTATGTGCTTCGGCCAACGTCCGCATTCGACAAAACGCCATTACCGTACAGCTTTGATCCGCCGTGTCCGGGTGCGACTTCCGATTTGCGCGACTTTGGAGCCGATCCTTTGAGGGATGTCCGCGTTTTGTGTTTGTAAAATTCCGTTAGCAGACAAATGGCCTGGTTTACTCAGCCTTTCCGTCAGAGTGATCCCTTTTGCGGCGCACCGCGATTTCCAAATTTTCTGCGAAAGCTTTAATGGATAATCTTGCTCAACTTGAAGGCACCCAAACAACAACCCAGGATCTCCGGCGCAAAACTGAGACGATCTCGAAGATCGAGGCGAGTGCATGCAAGAATCTAAGTGCTCGTCTTGCGTAAACGGAAGATTCAAACTTTTATTAACCGCGCGGATCTTAAGGCCTTTCTCAGTTGCAGCATCGCCTTCCATGTGGGGGGCTTCGCAGAGGAGACCTCCAGCCTACCGTTGGTGTGCTGCATTGTGGCAGGCAAATCCGGACATCGTAGTTGGCTAATGATCTGGTCTTCGCCGAGCAGTCCGCCCCGCCTCCTGATGAGCACAGGAAATCATGTTCCTCGAAGTCAGCCCTATGGCCTTAGGCGATTGAATTTACTAAGAAAGGTCATCAGGAGAAAAACCTCAAGGATCAGCTAAAGTCAGCCGGACAAACTATGTTTTATAGTTCACGCCGGTTCAAATGTGACGCAACAAATACGAAGCTCGGGAACTGATATGCAAATTGACCTTAAGAAAATCAGACCGATTGGCGGTAGAGCCTCTACAGGATTCGAAGAGCTCGTTTGCCAACTCGTGGCCTTGGAGCCACGACCAATTGATGCGCAGTTCCATCGTAAAGGCCCGGGAAGAGATGGTGGCCTTGAGTGTTTTGTACGCTTCGCCGATGGAACCGAGCATGGATGGCAAGCGAAATACTCTTGGAAATTTGACAACAACTTGAAAGAGAGCCTCAACGCGTCAATCCAGAGCGCTCTCAAAAAGCATCCCAATCTTACCAAGATCTTTGTCAGTATCCCGTTTGACCGCTCCGATCCTCTCTCTAAAAACCAGTCTCAATTGGAGGCGTACGAAGACTGGCGCACGAGTCGAATAATGTCAGCGGCGTCTCAGGGGCGTCACATCGAAATAGATCTCTGGGATGCGTCCGCGATAAAAACGAGGTTAACTAATCCAGGTGGTCATAATGCTGGTCGCATTTCGTATTGGTTCGACAAAGAATGTCTCTCTCCCAATTGGTTTCGGGATCTTTTTGAGCGAAGCAAAGCAGCCTTAGGCCATCGGTACACGACCGAAACCAGTGTAGAACTTCCTATTCGCCGTGCGCTACTCGGAGCCGCTCGAAATCCAGAGCTTTTGACATCACTGCGCGTCAATCGTAGCAAGCTTCGAGACGCTACGAACGAGTTCCTGGCTGAGTTTGAGCTTCCAGACGAAGAAGCAGATAAAGTTTCCGCGCTTGGCGCGCTTTTTGACGACGTGGAAAGGCTTCCCCACGGCAACTGGCCGGTCGCCTACTGGCGCAACGTACTGTCACAAGGTGAGAATATCGTAGAGCGAAAATACCATGATGAGATCCGAGCGGCATACGCCGAAAACAACGATGAGACCGAGAGGAAACAAAACAAGTCTCATGTTGCGCGCCGCGCTCTCGAAAAACTAAAGCGGATTTCGTCATTCCTGCGGGGGAACGAATGGGACATGGCTGTCACACCCCACCTTCTGATCACCGGAGAAGCTGGCAGCGGAAAGTCCCATCTACTCGCTGATGCCTGTAGCGAGCAGCTGGAAAATAACCGACCAGCAGTTCTGCTGCTCGGCGGCCAGTTAAGCGATGCTGAGATTTGGCCTCAGATTTCGAGCCAACTCGGTTTGCCCGCTTCTTATACCAGAAATCAGTTGCTTGGGGCTCTCGATGCTGCGGGCGAGGCTGCCGGCGTAAGGACACTGCTTTGCGTCGATGCGATCAACGAACGTCGAGGACGTGATATCTGGCCCAACCGTATAGCCGCTTTCTTGAAGGATGCAGAGGCTTACCCCAACGTAGTCGTCGTTCTATCCTGCCGTTCGACTTATCTGCAACAGATCGTGCCGCCGGCCTTGGACGAAACTAAACTGCCGCGCCTCAATCACTCGGGTTTCTCGATCGGTGACGCGCGTAAATTTCTTACTTTGCGTAATATTTTGTTGCCGGATCAGCCCTTCCTACCTGGCGAACTTCGCAATCCGCTGTTCTTAAAAGTTTGCTGCGACGCTCTGGATCGCCAGGGTAAGCGACGGTTTCCCAAAGGGTTGCAAGGCGTTTCAAAAGTTTTTGATTTGTATCGAACGTCACTCTGCCAAGCTGTTGAAATGCGTTTGAACCTCTCTCCTCGACGAAAATGCCCGGCAAAAGCGATCGAAATCCTCGCGGGTGAAATTGCCAAGACAACTCACCCTGTCATTGATTATGATCGAGCCGCTGAACTTCTCGCCCCTCTATGCGGAACTAATCCAAACCTCGACAATGACTTACTCGATGCACTTAGCGACGAAGGCCTCGTCGCAATCGAACCGATCTGCGAGAATGGGAAAGACAACGATTATGTCCGCTTCAGCTTTGAACGGTTCGGCGATCATGTGGCCGCGCAAGCCATTCTTGAAGCGACGCTGGCCGACGGCACTCTTCCATCGCCACTTTCGCCTGATGCTCCGCTGTCAATCGCGTGCGCGCACCGAGGTGCGCCGCAGGGGGTGCTCGACGCCCTCGCCATCCAGTTGCCGGAGCAAACTGGCATTGAGCTGCCGGACGCTTTCGAAGACGCAGCGCACCGGTTGTATTATTGTATTTCCCCAGAAAACATAGCCTTGCGTCGACGTGAGAGCGTGACAACCCGTAGCCTTGAGTTGCTGGAGAAGTGGGCCGATCCCGATGAAATCTGGAACGCTCGCATCCACCTGGCACTCGAGGCGGAGGGACCGTTCGGGTTGGATGCATTTCATCAGAAACTTTCGGATCAACCGATGCCGGAGCGGGATGCTGAATGGTCGATCTATGTAGGGCATGCTGCCGACAATGGGCGGGAAGGAGACGAAGAGCTCGACACACCACTGCATGATCTTATGGATTGGGCAATGGTGGCGACACCTGGCTCGCTGGATGTTGAATCTGCCAAAAACGCTGCGGTTATCCTCACCTGGTGTCTGTCTACAACTTTTAGACGAGCGAGGGATCGCGCGACTAAAGCCTTGGTTTCCTTGTTGGTCGCTACGCCCGAATGCGGGCCCGAATTGCTCCGCCGCTTCGAGAGCATAAATGACTCCTACATCGGTGAAAGGCTTGCCGCTGCAATTTACGGAGCGGCCTTGCAATCCGCTTGGGACGACACCCAGCTTGCTGATATCGCTGAAATGATCGCAGACCGTTACTTCGTTCAGACCAGCCCGCCAGTAGAACTTCTGTGGCGCGATCATCTCGTTGGACTACTTGACTATGCCAGGCATCGCGGTTGCACTCTCAACGTTCCCACTGAGACCCGTCTGCAACCTCCGTTCGACAGTCCTTGGCCGCTTGAATACGCGCCGGATATGGAGCGCGGCAAAGATCCGAACAATTCTGCTACCTCTTGGGATATTATAGCTTCAACTGAAGAACACGGTGATTTTGCAAGCTATGTCATTAGGTACGCTGTACAAGACTGGGCAGCCGGCAGTTGGCAATCTGCCCTCCCAACGGCAGGGGAACTATACCAAGTATGGCGGGCTGAGTTTGATGCTTCCTCTACCGCAAATGAACGAGCCCTCGTTGATGATCTTATTGCGCTCCGCTCTTCATCGAACGATTGGCTGTATCCCGGTACCGAACAAGGAAAGCGCCATCAGACGCTGGAAAAGGAACTTTGCAAGCTTCTCGGCGACCAACGCTACGAAGCCTATCGGGTCCACGCTGGTCATTGGACAGGACGCTCTGATAACTGGGCTGCAGACCATGCTGCACATTTCGACCAAGGCTGGGCACAGCGCTGGATCTGCCGCCGAGCGCATGACTTAGGCTGGAACCCTGATTTGCATCACAACTTCGACCGTGGCTGTTCAAGCGATAGAAACAACCACACCAAGGAACGCATCGGTAAAAAGTATCAATGGATCGCGTTACGGGAATTGATGGCGCGCATCTCTGATCACTGTGGAGCTGCGGAAGGCGAGCGGGCACAACTCTACAGTGACACTGTTCGTCGGCTTCGTGACATGGATCCGAGCCATCTTATGACAAAAAGTCACGACTGGGGCTGGGCCGAGTTCAGCGAGTCCTCCTTTTGGATGCCCAAAGTACCCCTTCTGTCGCCACGTTCTGTTGAAGAAGCTTGGGAATGGCTCGAGAGTGAGCGAGATTTTCTGGACGGCGATGAGCTGCTCGATCTTAAACCCGATGTGACGGGCCAAAAGTGGTTGCCACTTCAAGACTTTCAGAGCTTCAGCGGTGCAGGCGCCTCCGCACAATCAGCCCATATCAACACTAAGACTTGGCGACGGTTAACGTGCTTTGTCATTCGAGAGAATGACCTTTCAGAAGCTTTGAAGCACCTTGAAGGTCAAATGCTGACAGCAAGTCACGACCTCGGGTTTCCTACGGAAACATGGTCGGATAATTTTCTTGGCGAGTTCGGATGGCGTATAGAGATTGAAGACGAGTGGATCCACGATTGGGCTCGAAAGTGGATTGAAAAACCGTCCCCAGCATTGGTCACGGCTCCTGTTAAGGGGCGCGGCCTGACATTTAGTCTTCGGCAAGAAGCGAGTGGATACAACTTCAGCTTGGTGCAAAATTTGAGCGTTATCTTGCCATGTCCTTGGCTGATGCGAGGTTTGAATATGTCGCTCAGGGATGGGCGCGATCTAATCTATACAGATCCGAATGGTAGAGAGATTTACAAGGATCCGTCGGTCTCGATGCCAGGACCAAGTGCCGGACTCGTAGATAGGGAAGCCTTCCTGAGTTTTATCTCTGAAAAAGCCCTGATCCCGATCTGGGTGATTGGTGGCGGCAAAGAGCTATACTCCGACAGAAATGAAGCATTTGGCCAGCGGTGGTTCACCAGTACCTGGACGCTCGAGAATAATGGTTTTCACTTACGCAGCTATAAAACCGACGAAACGCTCCGATATATTAAAGAGGAACTCGAATAAATAGCGGATGTCGGGCTTCGCTTTGAACGATGGTTTAATCCCCTATGCCTGGTGGTTCTGCACCCACTGCGAAAGGCCGTATTTCGCCCATCCTGTAGGGTGTGGGAAGCAGCGCCTCGCGGCCCTTTTCGGACATTTTACCCTCGCTCAAGTAGTGACCTGTGCACACCCTGAGCTGACATTGGAACCAGCGCTTACTTCTCCGATATCAATCTTGCGTTGCGCTCGAATGCGCTCCATGGTCGAAGCGTGAATCTGGAGGGTGCGATGTCTGAGAACGTATGTATTTGCGGCTGCGGTGAGATTACACGCGGTGGGCATTTCCGCCCAGGCCATGACCAGAAACTACGCAAAGCGATTGAGGATGCCGTCGGCGGATTGGAAAGCCTACGTTCACTCGCCGAGGCCCACGTCAAACGTCCAATAACGACTAACAAGCCAGAGTAAGAGCAGCCTTCCCTTTTCGGACCCCCGCGCCGAAAGAGAAGGACAGACGGCCCATTGCGGCCGTTCATGGGATCACTTTGGCTATGCCTCAGCCTCTTGAAACCGGCCGTTAGCGAAGGGCTGCAATACTGCCGATCGGAGCAACGCCAGTAACGCGTAGATCCGACAGTCAGCTCTCCCAGTTACCTCAAGGCTTGGAAGTCCTTAAGTACCAAAAGCGGTCGTTCAACCTCGACTTGCCGCGCCAAGTGCGCAGTGATATAAATATTATATGGGCGGTGGCAAAATCCACCATCATAAGTCCCCTTGGCACTTAACCACGTTTGATGCCTTGATCAGGAACCTCGGAAACAATCCGGGCCGCATTACCCACCTTGGTGGAATGTTGGCCCATTTTAAGGTTCCGGCGGGTGATGTGGCTCCTCAAAATGGAGCCTAACTATGACTAAAGTAGTTCAATTAAACACCTATCGCCGCAAGCGGGGTGGGAAATTACAGGTCCCCCGCCAATCACATTACACTATCGCACTGCGTTTTCCGCGGCTCATCCGAGATCGCCGAAAGACCGAAACGCGGGTTTATGCAGTGACGCGAGCCTTCATAGACGAAATGGGAGGGTTTTCGTTAGCCTGTGGCTTCACCAAGGCGAAGATGCGATCCGGCGTATGGCACATCCTTGCCTTCCCGGTAGAAAGTAAACGGGTCCATGAGTTACTTCGAACTATTGATGGGGAATGCGCAAATGGCTTGATCGAGGTTCGCGTCGAAGATCAGGTTATGACTGCAGCCTGAAAAAAAGGGGCGCAAATGCGCGCCCCCTTATCGGCCGACGAATACCTAATAATTGCGCACAAAGTGTATATGACTTTAGCCGAGACTGATCGTCTATGGCTCGACGCTCCCGGCCCTATGCTGCCTTTACCCACTTTCGTTCAGGCTGCGGTACAACCTCCCAAAGCGGCCATTTGTGTAGGATTTTAAGGGGCAAGACGTCAGTTAGCCATTCGCGTTATGCGTCTTGTAAAAGCCTTGCACATTCGTCAACCACATACTCAGGAATGCTTTCAAACTTGTGAGGGTTAAGCTGCATGACATACTCATTCTCAATGTGATATGATTCATTGATGAATTTTGAAATGATGTCGTCTTGATGCTTGCCCTCAATGATTCTGAAGAGTTGAATTTTTTCGTAACCGACGTCAGTTCCAAGGAACTTAGCTTTCATCGATGCATTATCGTTAATTTGCTGCACGAGAGCGTCGTAATCAAATGATGGCATCATTTCCCTAACTTTTATCTCTGCATCGGCTTTTTCTTTAGCGCTCATATCTCTGTCTTCGGCTTTAATATTTGGAACCGCCCTCCCATGAAGTAAACTCGCCAGCAGGTTGTACTCCAAGCCGGGATTGTCCAGAATTTCGTAATGCCTACGAAGGTAGATAGACTTGATAACATCGTCGATGTTTTCAGAAATCAGGTCTCTACAGATCTGTGCAAATGTTCGGATATCGCCGCTCGTGATTGGTGTTTCTTTGATCTCGCCCTGCCTATACGAGAGGAAAGTTGCTGATGGCTTCGGGTCTTTGAACTTGTGTGCCAAGCTTTTGACAACGTCGATAGCTGGCTCGATGTCGTGCGTAAGCATTAAGGTTGTCCGATTTCGGAGGCTACCTTTGCCGCGGAAGAGCTGGTGGATAATCGCAAATTTCTTGTTTTTGTCGAACGATGAGATCGGGTCATCGAGAATGACAATGTCGGGGTTTTCGCTTATTACTTGATGCATGAAGAGAACCAATGCGAAAGCGTTCTTCTCTCCGTAGCTCAGGTGCGTCGAGGCAGCGTCGACGAATTCTGAATGGTCTTCGTGAACCAGCTTCATCTTGTAGGAATCTGGCTCGGATATGATCCTAACAGAGTATTTGTAGCCGGCAGATTTCAAGAAGCCATTGATACTGTCCTGGTTTTCTTCGATGGTTTTCTTGATCTTCCCTTTGTGCTTGTTGATCTGGCCTTTGAGGTTGCCAACTTGCTCAATAAGTTTGTCTAATTGCGCATTGATCGGATCGGTGACAGCTCGCGTCTGGTCAGAATCCAGCTTGCTAATCATGCTAAGATCAATCTTTAGAAGAGGCATCTTCTTATCGATTTCGTCCACGTCGCGCAGAGAGAAAAATGAAATATTCCTTAATCCTTCCAGCTGTTGAATCAACGCGTCGATGCTATTTTTCAGATCACTCAGGAAGGTCTTTTGCGGTGCGGTCAGCTCTGTTTTCGCGTTGGTAATTTTTGCTAAGCCCTCCTGGCAACCTGTGCTAAAATATGCACCCAGGCGTTCGATGACTTCTTTCAGGTTGTTGAGGTGACCAATGGCTGACGCATCGTACTCCTTAGCGACGGCAAGCGCAGTTTCTTTTTGCTCAGGCTTCGGTAAGGCCGTTGCACAAAAGGGGCAGGTATCGCCTAATTCAAGAAACTCCTTACCTTTGATCTGCCATCCTATCCATTTTGATGGGTTGGCGCTCTTCACAAACATTTCGAACGGCAACAGGGCATCTGGGATGTTATCAATCTTGTTGCCAGAACCGAACGCTTTAAGCACTTTGCTGGACTTCGCTATTGAGCCATCCTTGTTTGGCTTACCGAAGGCATCTCGCAGGTCTTTGAGGTCTTTTGTCGTTTGTTCGATTTCTGGTTTGTCGGCAAAGGCTTTCTTGATACCGTCAAAGAGCTTTTCGATTTCAGCCATTGCGCTGTCGTATTCAGGCGTTTTAATGAAGATATCAAAGCTGTTTTTCAAAACTTCATCTTGCTGGAAGGCGAACAAGTTTACGTATGCCTCATCAAAGACAAGTGCTGATTTTATATCCCCAATCCCATCAACTTTTGGAGGCGCTGCGCCCTCATTTTTGCGGCTTTTGAAAGGTACAAGCTCTACCAAAGTACCATCGTTACGTGCTTGGCTAACGATAGCTTTGGCAATGGTGCTCTTGCCCAGCCCATTCGGGCCAAACTTAATGTTCAGACATCCCTTTGTTACTCCGATATTTGCTGTGTCGATACTGTTGCAGTTTTCGATAGTAATTTCATAGTCGGCCATGATGCCCTCAAATTCGTTTGAGGCTACCGTAGGGGCCAAAGCCTATTGAAGAAAGTAGTCTTTTTAGTCAGTGCGATATCTTGCAGTCTTACGATGCGCTTTACGACCGTGAACGTCTGCTTCTTCTTATAGTGCCTTTCGATTTCGCCCCCCAAAGCGAAGATCTGTAAACCGCCGATTCCTGCCAGAACGGACTTCTCCCCCCGCCTGTCGCTGCGATCACGCTTCTTGGAAGCAGATGTTCGAAGTTCGCCTGATGGATTGCGCATGCGTTCGATTTAGCTTTCAAATTAGGTAGGCGACAAGGAGACCAAAATTGCTGAAGGACCAAGAGAAGCTGCACAAACAACTCGCCGGACCAATAGATGATAGCGTTCGAGCGGTTTATCTATTGCTTGCGCATGCCAAACTGCCCGACTGTTTTGATATTCGACCCTATGGGCACGGATATATCGAACGGGAGTTGCGCTTCGAACTTGATGAGCGATGGTATTTCTCAGCTGTCCTCAACAAGTCGTGGGTGCTTTGGTACTTCAGGAGACCGGCACTGGCTGGGCTGGAAAAGGACGCAGCAGAGCTGCTGCAGATATTTCCCAAAGCTGAGTTGACGAAAAATGAAGAGGTGAAACTTCGAATTCGAGAGCCAGAAACTGCCTATGCGGTGTTAGGGTGGGTACTGCAAAACGGATAGTCGGCCCGAAGCCAACCTCGGGCTTGCGCCAACAATGCTGCAGAGAAACCGCCAATACTGCTGTTTGTTTTCCCTTAAAGACCGAACAAATTTTTGGGTTGAAACAATGCGCTGAGTGACCTTTATGTACATACTGCATCAAAAGAAGTGAGTTGTGGATGCCCGTATTCGATGGATGGTGCAATTACACTGATACCCCAGTGGGAGGTCACTTTCTAAGGGTGATGACAGGTCAGCAAGCCGATTTAGGTACGGGCATCCAAGCAACTGCGACGGTTGTGCCTTGCCACTATGCGTCTGAAGAACATATTGCCCGTGCCCTAAGACGGCTTAAAAAGCCAGAGGCAGCCGCGTTGATTGAGGAAAAACTCCCAACCACAAAGGCCATCCGCTCAGGCGATCTTGGCGAGATCTTTGCTACAGAGTGGATTGACGCTCATAGCGGCGGTTATCGGGCGTCCATCAAGCGCCTGAGGTGGAAAGACCATCGAAACATGGCAATGCGCGGCGAAGACGTGATCGGTTTACTCCAAGATCCACAAAGCATGCGCCTTCGGTTTTTGAAGACGGAGGCAAAAAGCAGAGCAGCCCTCACGGCTCAGGTTCTGACAGAAGCCCGTGCGGGACTGGAAAAGAATGGCGGGCTGCCATCGCCTCACGCATTGTCGTTCATCTCGGCGCGGCTGCTCGAACTGGGCGATTTGCCAATGGCTGACGCGATCGATGATGCCTTATTGAAGCACGGCATCCCGCTGACAAATGTCCGGCATCTGCTTTTCACGTTTTCCGGCAATGCACCTGACGCGCTTTTGACTAAGGCGCTACAGGCTTATCCCGGGGGTGTAAACCAGTGGGGTGTTGGCCTGCGTGTTGAGGGCATGGAGCGTTCATTGGCGCTGTTTATGATCAGGTGATTGCCAATGCCAACGACGCCTGAAGAAATTATTGCCGATATTTCGGACGCAACAACCGTAGGGTTTCGCGGCAGCCTGATCGCGCGCGGGCAGGCACGGGCGATCATCTGGCGCGATGGTGAGTTGCCCCCCGACTCCCCCAACTTCGATGACCGTTTGAGTTATGATCTGAACTCGTACGGCTATGCCCTTTTGGGGCTCGGTTTGCGCCTCCGTGAACTTGAAGGGGACGCAACGCAGGCACGGCTTGCGTTTGAGCAAGCAGCAACCGCACTTGAGGCGGTCATCGGCAAGGGCGATCCCAACGAAAGCAACCGCAATTTTCATTTTGTTATGGCGGCAGCGAGCTACCATCTCGCACACCTTTCGGCGCGCGCATACTCCCTTCTGACCACTATTGAAAAAGATGAAAACTTCTCACCGCTCGAGCGCGCCCTGACTCTGCTAATGCGGCGGGATTTCACAGCGTTACGCGCCAGCGTTTTTGACTACCGCGCGTCAGGCAGGGGCAGTGATGCAAGCATTTCTGCAGCTCTTCAGGCCCAAGTTGATCAGAAAGAAGCGGGAGGCTTTCTCGTTGACGGAAGCAACGATTTTCTCTTCGAGGCGCTCGACACCGCATTGATCGACTGCTTCTTTTCGGCATTGTCCTTGTATCTTCTTGCAATTGACCGAGGTGATAAGTCGCTCGTAGATCAAGCGATTGAAAGGCTGGAAGGAAGCCTCTCAATCTGCGCCGAGTTCAACCTGCTGCCTCAATGGTGGTCTCATCGCGTTGCTATTCACCTTCTCACCGATCTTTGGTCGAACACCTTTCATGAGAGGATACCGCTCCAACCGGTGAGGGGCGAAGCGGGTGATTGGGCGGAACTCCGAGAGCTGTTCATAGCGTCGCTTCAACAGCGGTCAAAATCCGAGATTGATCTGTGGCCATCGCAAATTGAAGCGGCGCATCGGGCGGTAGATCAGTCCGACGATCTTGTGGTCTCTCTTCCAACAAGTGCTGGCAAAACCCGCATCGCAGAGCTCTGCATATTACGTTGTCTTGCCGCCGGACGACGAGTGGTTTTCGTCACACCGCTTCGTGCGCTCTCCGCCCAAACAGAAACCACGCTGCAAAGGACATTCGGTCCACTGGGGAAGACGATCTCAGCGCTCTACGGCAGTGTCGGGGTAAGTGGGTTTGACGAAGATGCAATCCGAGAACGCGATATTGTGGTCGCAACGCCCGAAAAGCTCGACTTCGCTCTGCGCAATGATCCCTCTCTTCTGGATGATGTCGGCCTATTGATCTTCGACGAAGGGCACATGATCGGGATCAATGAGCGGGAGGTTCGTTATGAAGTTCAAATCCAAAGGCTCCTTCGGCGCCCTGATGCCGATCAGCGGAGAATTGTCTGTCTTTCGGCAATCCTACCCGATGGCGATCAATTGGATGATTTCTCCCAATGGCTACGGCGAGATCAACCGGGCAGTGTGATCAAGCACGACTGGCGCCCGACAAGGTTGAGGTTCGGTGAGGTAGTCTGGACCTCGCCCACAGCGCGCCTGAACCTTCGCGTCGGCGCAGAACGGCCCTGGGTCCAGCGCTTTATCGTCGGTGAAGCCCCTCCCGACTGGATCCCACCTAAGCGCCGTCGCACCCGCTTGTTTCCAGACGATCAACGCGAACTCTGTCTCGCTACGGCATGGCGGTTGGTAGACGATGGGCAGACCGTGCTGATTTTCTGCCCAATTCGGCGTAGTGTCGAACCTTTCGCCGATGTCATCGTCGACCTGCATGAACGCCGTGCGCTACGCTCCTTGTTGGAAGTCGATCCGGATTTATTAAGCACCGCAATTGCTCTGGGCGAGGAGTGGTTGGGGCCCGACAGTGCAATCCTGAAATGCCTGCGCTTGGGTGTGGCTCTCCACCACGGCGCTCTGCCAACCGCTTACCGGAAGGAAGTTGAGCGCCTTTTGCATGAAGGTGTTCTCAAGGTTACGATCTCTTCCCCAACTCTGGCGCAGGGCCTCAACCTTTCGGCGACGGCAGTCGTCATGCATTCTCTGCACCGCAATCGGGAACGGATCGATGTTTCCGAGTTCAAAAACGTCATCGGCCGAGCCGGGCGAGCGTATGTCGATGTGGAAGGCGTCGTTCTATTTCCGATGTTCGACGGAATTGCCAAGAAGCGACGAAATTGGGAAGAGCTGATCAATGATCTGGGCGCCCGCAACATGGAGAGCGGGCTTGCTTTGTTGGTCTACTCCTTGTTGGCCAGAATGCACCAGCGTATCGGTGGCGAACTCGACCAGCTTGTCGAATACGTCACGAACAACGCGGCCGCTTGGAATTTCCCGGAAGTCCCGAATGAAGAGCCAGGGGATCGTGATCGCGCCCTGGCTGACTGGGAAAGACATGTCGCCAGTCTCGATACAGCGATCCTTAGCCTGATCGGGGAAGAGGACATTCCGGACACAGAGATTGAGGCCGCTCTGGATGCAGTACTCCAGTCGTCCCTGTGGCATCGCCGCCTTCTGCGCCAAAACGAGGGTGTTCAGCGCGTGCTAAAGGCGGGCTTGATGTCACGCAGCCATCTCATTTGGAAACAATCGACATCGCAGAGTCGCCGCGGCTACTTTCTTGCGGGTGTCGGTCTTTCGACCGGACTCGCACTGGATGCGATCGCGGCAGATGCGAACCACCTGCTTGTTCAAGCCAATGGTGCCTTATTGAGCGGTAACGCGGAGGGAGCGATAGTGGCCATCACCGCGCTTGCCGAGATGGTATTTTCTATCCATCCGTTTGTCCCTGACCAGATGCCTTACAACTGGCGTGAAATCCTTCACGCATGGCTATTAGGCGAACCTATTGCGGCGACCGCTGCTGGCCAGGCAACCGAGACTTTGCAATTCGTCGAAGGTGGGCTGGTCTATCGGCTCTCCTGGGCCATGGAAGCTATTCGTGTTCGTGCCTCTGCCAATGGCGATACAGTCGGCGACTTTGGGCTGACCCTTGATGATTATGAGCTTGGATACGCCGTCGCCGCAGTTGAAACCGGCACTGTCAACCGATCTGCAGCCATTCTAATTCAGGCCGGCTTCAACTCGCGTCTCGCCGCAATCAAGGCTGTGACGGATACAGGCACAAACTTTCAGACCGGAGCTGAACTGCGCCAGTGGCTACAGTCGGAAGCTGTCGTTGCGTGGAGCGCTCAATCAGATTGGCCCACGCCGGAAACCCGGAAAATGTGGCGGGCGTTCTTAAAG
>OJGD01000183.1_pt1 | contig 25770 bp, 23 predicted proteins | sample 1594571 | NCBI WGS metagenome assembly OJGD01 (sample SAMN05416771, study PRJEB24817) | seawater metagenome | isolation source: Sea water | place: Canada:Atlantic | collected 2013-11
CTCCCGAAGCCGTTCGGTAACTTCTGTGCGGCGTGACCCGATAATGTTCTGATCCCAGATCACCTTGACGAAATCGACATTCATTTTTCTGGGCGACAAAAATTCAAGTGCCGGAAGTGTAATGCGATCTAGGCCAACACGAATCCCAACCGATTGAAGAAACGCACAGGCATCTTCAAATTCCCACCAATTGGCAATCGCATTTTCCATCGAAAACTCAACTGCCAAATTCTCAATCAGCTTGCCATTCCCCGACCCGATAAAATCACTGAATGTTTCACTCAAAACAGTTTGCACCTGCATATTCAAATGCAGCCGGTCGGGGAAAATCGATGACGCGATGGACTGCGTCACATCCATGACCTTTTCATCGAGAACCCGCGACAGGATTTCAAGCTCTCCGGGACCTTCAAGCAGAAAACTGGCAAGGTGGTGCTGACGCAAATAATCAAGCGAACAATAAAGTTCGTGGCCCAAAATTTCGCGACTGTTGTCGTGGACGCCAACGATGGCTTGGCGACGGCAGGAATCGAAAACCGCATCTACCGTCACGGCACCACGCAGCATTTCTGCCATATCAAATCGTTGGGATGGCTCGTTTGAAAAATGCCCGATGGCTGGCAACCCCAGTAATTCCAAGACCTGTTTCTCGTCAATTGGCCACTGGAACCGGTTCCAAAGCGTGTCGGGTATATGGCCAAGACCTTGCCGTTCAATGACATCGGAAAGAGTTTCACGAACATGGTCGACAAAGTTATCGTCACCTTCCGCCCATTTCCCGCCACGCACAAAGGCAACCATCCCGTTTTCAAGACGATGGACCTGCGTGTTTTCTGGCAAATGGTGAAATGCATCACGGGTAATCGCCCGATAATCTTCTGTGCCCAAGCGCAAATCCATCGGGATATTAAGAATTCCGAGATGCGGCTTTTTTCCATTTGCGGCATGCTTGCGCAGGCTATCAACAAAACGGCTTAGGGGGACGGCGGGTTTGGCAGCTTGGGCGGTCATCGGCAATCCTGATCTTAAGGCAAGGACGCAATACTGACAGCCGTTTATTAACTTACTCTAAACTATTATACCATTGCATAGATTGCCCTCCACCATTCGTGTCAGCATGGTAAAGATATCTTGGGACTGTTTGGCATTCCCGATCGGTGCCCCATCCAGGGCCATGACCGGCCTCATTCCCCGCAACGCATTGGCCGTAAACAGCATATCCATCTCGGACAGCTCAAGTGGTGTTCTCGGGTCAAAACGGGTTTCAATACCGTTTGCCTTGGCACAATTGATCACAAAACTACGTGCCAGCCCGCACAGAATGCCAGTAGTACCGTCCGGGGTCCAAAGCGCCCCATCCTTGATCCCAAACAGGTTTGCAATCGTGGTTTCGGCCACAGAACCGTCCACCGACATGATCAATGCGTCATCTGCCCCGGCCTGTTGGGCCTCCTGTTTGGCAACGATGTTATCAAGATAATTCAGGCTTTTGATTGTTCCGGCAACCGACCACGGATTACGGCGGATTTTTTGCGCCGTTATCAACGTCAACCCGGCAGATGACGGAGCTGGCGTAAAGGGTGCTGTTGTCACCATGATGGTTGGCGTTGGGTTTTCCGGCGGCAACAACCCGCGTTGGCCACTTCCGCGCGACAGAGACAGGCGAACAACCGCACTTTGCAATCCATTGTCCTGACAAAGCTTGGCAATAATTTCGGCAATATCATCACCTGATGGCAACACCTGTGACGACAGCCCGATCACATTTGCATGTGCTGCCAGCCGTTCCATGTGCGCATGAAGCCAGGCAACCGTGCCACGATGGGCACGCATGGTTTCAAAAAAACCATCCCCCAAAAGAAACCCGCGATCCGTTGCAGGAATAACCGCATCTTGCGCGTTTAAATATGCGCCATTCAACCAGACTTGCATATGGCACTCCGCTTTGTGGCTCTGTGATCTGCCGCAAGTTTAAGGAAATTGGCCAGCAAGTCATGCCCCTGTTCGGTCAGGACCGCTTCTGGATGGAACTGAACACCATAAATCGGCAACGCCCTATGGGCGAACGCCATCACCTCGCCGTCCGGTCCTGTCGCAGTTTGCACCAGACTGCGATCATCTGGCAAATCGACAATCAGGGAATGATAGCGCGTCACACGCAACGGCTGCTTTAAGCCGTTAAAAATGCCATCACCATCATGGTCAACATCCGATGTCATGCCATGTACTGGTCTTTTGGCGCGCGTGACCTTTCCGCCAAACGCCTGTGCAATCGACTGGTGCCCCAAACACACGCCCAGCATGGCAAACTCCCCGGCCAGATCCCGGATCAGCGCAAGGCTGTTACCAGCCTCATCTGGCCCACAAGGACCGGGCGAAAACACCAGCGCATCCGGACAGCGTTCGCGTACCATATCGGTAGTGATTTCATCGTTGCGGACGACCTCAACCTCCTGGTCCAACTCACGCAGGTACCGGGCGAGATTGAAAACAAACGAGTCATAATTGTCGATCAAAAGGATCATCGGACGATCCCCAGCGCTTCGAACATTTTGGCGGCTTTGACCATGGTTTCGGCATATTCATGGCCCGGTTGGCTGTCCGCAACAATGCCACCACCAACGTTAAACGCCATTCTGCCCTTGTTCATGCAAATGGTTCGAATGGCGATATTGGTATCCATGCTGCCATCGAACCCGATATAGCCAATCGCCCCGCAGTATGCACCGCGTGTGGTTTGTTCAAGTTCGGTGATGATTTCCATCGCACGTATTTTCGGAGCCCCCGTAATCGATCCACCGGGAAAACAGGCCGCCAAAAGATCGATTGCCGTTGCATCGTTATCAAGTTCGCCAGTCACAGTCGATACCAGATGATGCACATTGGCATAGCTTTCAAGCGCGCAAATCGTCGGTGTTTTGACCGAATGCGGTTTACAGACCTTGGAAATATCATTCCTTAAAAGATCAACAATCATAACGTTCTCTGCGCGATCTTTGGCGGATAACATTAATTCCTGTGCCAGTTCGGCATCTAAAATTGGGGTATCCCCGCGCGCGCGGGTTCCCTTGATCGGGCGTGTTTCAACAACGCCGTCCGTCACCTTTAAAAACCGTTCTGGCGAGTTCGACAGAACCGCAACATCGCCAAAATTCAGGAAGGCCCCAAACGGCGCAGAACTCATGCTCGATAGCCTGCGATACAGTCCGAACCGTTCCGGAATGGAACCTTGGGCATATTCCGCCCGAAAACTTTGCGACAGATTTGCCTGAAAAATATCCCCGGCAAAGATGTACTCAATCACTTTACCCACAGCATGCTGATATGCATCCTGATCAAAGTTGGACGCCCATGCGGTGATATCTGGTTGGTGCGGCACATCGGGCACATCAAAAAGCGGACGGGCCAACCGCAAATACTTGCGCAACATGGTCATGCGTTCTGCGGCACGTTGGTGACGTGCTTGGTTTTCTTGTGCAGGCATACCCGTTGAAATCAACCACATACGGCGCTGGTGCAGATCAAATGAAATCACAAGATCATAAATACCAACGGCCATATCGGGCATTTCCAGCCAGTCGTCATTGGCGACGGGAAGTGTTTCGGTTTGATGGGCCAGTTCATAGCCAAAGTACCCGACCACGCCGCCCTGAAACGGTGGCAGGTCTTCCTGCTTTTCGTGGCGATACCGTGCAAGGAGATCGCCCAAAACATCAAACGGGTTGCCCGGCACAGCAAAACCATCAAGGGTCACCTGCCCGTTCTTGGCTGTTAGCTTATGAAACGGTGATACCGCGATATAGGCATAGCGGTCCCTGTCCCCGGAATCGAGAAAATGGCTATCGGCAAAGGGCGCAAAAGCCCCATAGGCATCAACCGGTTCAATAAAGGGACATTCTTCAATCAGCATGGCACGCGGCAGTCTTGCGGGAGTGATGGAACAACGATCCGCACCCCAAGCCAAAAATCAGCCAAGACGCGGGACCGTTTGCATAACGTTGGCGACAATCTATGCGATTCGTCACCGCACAGGGGAAGATTTTTATCACAGCGCGCAAGGTGCTAATTCAAGCCAAGAAAAAAGGGCCAACCCCACTCGGCTGACCCTTTTTTCATCGCGTTATTTAAGCCGCATTACATTGCTGCAATACGATCATATGCCTCGTTCAGCTTGGCAAGCGTATCTTTTGCTTCTTCAAGCTTGGCTTTCTCGGTTGCCACAATATGATCCGGCGCGCGGCTGACGAAGTTTTCATTCGACAGTTTGCCTTCCTGACCCTTGATGTATTTGGCTTTTCCCTGGATTTCTTTTTCCAGACGGGACTTTTCAGCCGCCACATCAATGAAATCAGCAACCGAAACAAACACGGTCACACCGTCAACCACGGCCTGGATGGCCCCCTTGGCGATGGCTTCGACATCGCCCTGCCCCTTGAACCCGATTTCGGCAACACGCGCCAGACGCTTAACCTGTGCTTCTTGCGCGCTCACCGCGGCCTTCATCGCATCGGTGGCATCGACCAGATAGATCGGAACCTCCGCCCCCGGGGGAACATTCATTTCAGAACGCACACCACGGATGTCACCGATCAGACGGATCGACAGATCAACTTCGGCCTCGGCCGCACGATCAATCAGGGTCTCGTCAAACTTCGGATAGCTTGCCGACATCAGCATGCTGCTGCGGTTATCAGAAATCTTGTCCCACAGTTCTTCGGTGATATAGGGCATGACCGGGTGCAAAATCAGAAGGATCTGATCAAGAACCCATGCGGTGACCGCACGGATTTCGGCCTTGGCCTCTTCGTCATCGCCCATCAGAACCGGCTTGGCCAGTTCCAGATACCAGTCACAGAAAGAACCCCAGACGAACTGATAGGCACTGCTTGCTGCCTCGTTAAAGCGATAGGCTTCAATACCTGCACCAACCGATTTGGACGCTTCAACCGTTTTACCAACGATCCAGCGACCAAGGGTCGATTTCACATTGGCCGGATCAAAACCATCCACCGGTTTGCATTCATTCATCTCGGCAAAGCGTGCGGCATTCCAAAGCTTGGTCGCAAAGTTGCGGTATCCCTCAACCCGCGATGCCGCAAGCTTAATGTCTCGGCCCTGTGCGGCCAAAGCCGTCAGGGTAAAGCGCAGCGCATCACAGCCATATTCGTCAATGAGTTCCAACGGGTCGATAACATTGCCCTTGGATTTGGACATCTTCTGGCCGTTTTCATCGCGCACCAGCGCGTGGATATAAATATCCTTGAACGGGATTTTCCCATCCATGAAATGCATGCCCATCATGATCATGCGGGCAACCCAGAAGAAGATGATGTCAAACCCGGTGACCAAAACGTCACCCGGATAATATTTATCAAGCTCCGGGGTTTTATCCGGCCAGCCAAGGGTCGAATATGGCCACAAGGCGGATGAGAACCACGTATCAAGAACGTCGGTTTCTTGGGTCAGTTCAACGTCTTTGCCATAATGGGCCTTGGCTGCGGCAATGGCTTCTTCTTCGGTTTCTTCAACAAAGAATTCGCCGTCCGGGCCAAACCATGCCGGGATACGATGTCCCCACCACAATTGACGCGAAATACACCACGGCTGGATGTTGCGCATCCATTCGAAATAGGTGTTTTCCCAGTTCTTGGGTACGAACCGGATGCGACCGTCTTCAACCGCTTCGGTCGCCGGCTTGGCCAGAACTTCGGCATTCACAAACCACTGGTCGGTCAGATATGGCTCAATGACAACGTTCGAACGGTCGCCATAGGGCACCATGTGAACGGTGTCTTCGATTTTCTCAAGCAGGCCCAGCTCATCCATCTTCGCGACAAGGAGCTTGCGGGCCTCGAAACGGTCAAGACCGCGATATTCTTCCGGTGCTTCGTCATTGATGCGCGCATGGTCATCAAGGATGTTGATCTTTTCAAGACCACAGCGTTTACCAACTTCAAAGTCATTGAAATCGTGCGCCGGGGTGATTTTCACCGCACCGGATCCTTTTTCAGGATCGGCATATTCATCGGCAACGATTTTAATTCGGCGCCCAACGATTGGCAGAATACAATACTGACCAATCAGGTCCTGATAACGTTCATCATCGGGATGAACCGCAACACCGGTATCGCCGAGCATGGTTTCCGGACGCGTGGTGGCAACAGTAATAAACTCACCGTCACGGCCTTCGATCGGGTATTTGAAGTGCCAGTAATGGCCTTTGACTTCTTTCTGAACAACTTCAAGATCGGAAATCGCCGTCAGAAGCTTCGGGTCCCAGTTCACCAGGCGCTTGTCACGGTAAATCAGGTCCTGTTTGTGCAAAGTCACGAACACTTTGCGCACAGCCGCCGAAAGGCCCTCGTCCATGGTGAAACGTTCACGCTGCCAATCAGGCGACGCGCCAAGGCGGCGCAGCTGATTGGTGATGGTGCCACCAGACTGTTCTTTCCATTCCCAGACTTTTTCGATGAACTTTTCACGGCCAAGATCATGGCGCGTGACGTTCTGTTCGCCAAGCTGGCGTTCAACAACCATCTGGGTTGCGATGCCCGCATGGTCCGTGCCGGGCTGCCACAGGGTATCCTTACCGTTCATACGGTTATACCGCACAAGAATGTCCTGAAGCGTAAAGGTCAGCGCATGCCCCATATGGAGGCTACCGGTCACGTTGGGCGGCGGCATCATGATGACATAGGGATCGGCTTTTGACGCCGAATCGCTGGCAAATGCCCCCGATTTTTCCCATTTATCGTAAAGTCTGCCTTCAACGTCGGCCGGGCTGTAGGTCTTCTCCAACATGGTCTTTTGTCCGCTGCGGGTTTTCATCAATCTTACAAAGAAAAAGCGGCGCACCTTGGGCGCGCCGCTTAAATTCGAATATCGGCTCGCCTACAAGTCTTCGGCGCGGTTCACAATCCGCTCGATTTCTTTTTTCACAAGGCGTTCGATCATATAGGGCAGGTTTTCGTCAAGCCATTCCTTAAGAAGCGGGCGCAGCATATCGCGCACCAAATCTTCAAGCGTGATGTGACCTGCGTTAAGCCCAAGAGCAACTGCGCGTTTCTTTGCAACAGCTTGCGCCAGTTCCGAAATGGTCCCGGTGGCCGTTGATTCCGTCAAATTGGAAATAAGCGGCTCATCATCGTCTTCGTCGTCATAGACAGCCGGGATCGATGGTTCTGGCTCTGGTTCTTCAAACTCGTCTTCGAAGGGATCAGGCTCCGGCTCGTCATCAAGCGGAGTCTCATCGAAATCAAGCATATCATCAAGTTCAAGCTCTTCTTCGGGCTCGTCAAGCTCAAGTTCTTCGGGTTCTTCGTCAAACTCAAGCTCTTCGGGCTCTTCATCAAGAACGAGCTCGTCAATTTCTTCTTCCGGCTCAGGTTCTGGCGCGGGTTCGGGCTCCGGTTCTGGTTCCGGCTCTGGCGTTGGTTCGGGTTCAGGAGCGGCTTCCTGTTTTTCTTCATCCCCCTCATCGGCAAGAATTTTGCGGATGGACTGGAGGATGTCCTCCATTGAAGGTTCTTGTTGCCCGTCACTCATAATTAAACTTCCGCACTAGTGTCATTACCCAGACCGATCCGTTCCCTGGTGCGGACGGGATACAGAAGAATCCCGTCCTGGCGCCCTAACAGGTCAGTCTGTTCCCCACCACTGGTCCTTGACTTTATTATAGTTGGACTCAGTGTCATAAACGTCCACAGGCAGGCCAAGCACCTGCGCATTCAATGCGCCCATAGCTGCCTTAACCTGGAATTCAGCAACGGCAGCATCACGGCGCGATCCAACAAGATCAACACGTGCCTGCAAAAGTTCCTGTTCCTGATCAAGAACATCAAGAACCGTACGCGACCCGACAGAGGCTTCGCGCTGAACACCATCAAGAGCAACTTCAGCCGAAGAAACCTGCGCCTGCTGGGACTCGATCCGTGCACGCGCAGTCACAAGCGTTTCCCACGCACTGGTCGCATTTTCAATCACAGCACGGCGGGCTTCATCCACCTGCACACGCGCCTGACCAGCGGTCTGCTTGGCGGCACGTACAGAAGAATAAACAGCACCCTGCTGATACAACGGAACCGAAACCGATGCGATGATGTCCGCACTGTCGACCGTCATATCCTCGTTAGATGCTTCATATGCACGTTCAACACCGGCCGAAAGACTGACTTCCGGATACAGCGAACCTTCGCTCAGACTGATATCTGATTTTGCCGCTTCTTCGGTATAAATGGCCTGCAACACATCAGGATGCTGATCCTGTGCGATTGCCAAAACATCGGCAACACTGGTCGGCAAGCCCGCAAGCGAGTTTGGAATTTCAAGATTGGACGGCGGATTACCCACCAGTCGCTCATACTGCGCGCGCGTATTTGCCAATGCACCCTGTGCCGAAATCAGATCGGCTTTGGACCCGGCAAGACGTGCCTCGGCCTGCGATACGTCCGTACGTGTCACTTCACCAACTTCAAAACGATCACGGGTCGCCTCAAGCTGACGATCAAGAACGCGCGTATTGTTCTGGTTCAGTTCAACAACAGCAGTATCTCGCAGCACATTGAAATACGCCGTTGAGACCTGCAACATCACATCCTGCTCGGTCGAGCGAAGCGAAGCACGTTGCGCTTGAATACGCGATTCTGCACGGTCGGTTTCAGCCGTTGTCCGCCCACCACGATACAGTGGCTGCGTCACATTCAGACCAACGGTATAGGGTGTGAGACTGTTATCCGTCTCCGTCCCGTTGACTTCCGTTTCGTTTTCACGAAGACCGGCATCACCATTCAGCGACACGCTGGGACGCCAGTTCGACAGCGCCTGCGAAATTTCTTCATCGGTCGAGCGCAATGCAGCACGACCGGATTCAAGTGTCGGGTTGCTCTGGTATGCCTTAATAAGAGCGTCCTCGAGGCTTTCTGCAGAAGCGCCATGCGCAACCAGTCCCCCGGTTGCCAAAATACTGCAGGTCAGCAAGAACCGTTTTATCATTTATCTACCCTTGTAAAATCCAACACCAAATCCCGACCCCGGCGCAGTTTCACGTATGGTAACGACGGAACGAAAAATTTCCAACAAAAGAGGCGCTTGTACCCAAAAAAAGTATTTTGCCTCTTTTTCCGTCGTCACGACCATCAATCGTAGCGTGTCATATCCGGCTCTACTTCAAGCGCCCAGATATCTATACCGCCACTAACATTAAAAACATCTTTAAATCCACATTCTTCAAGGAGCATGCCTGCATGGCGACTGCGAACGCCATGATGACAAATCACCGCCAGTGGCTTTTCTGGCGACAACTCCCCGACCCTGACCTGCAACTCCGATAATGGAATATGCCGGGCACGATCAATCATACAAATTTCAACTTCCCAGTCTTCACGTACGTCCAACACGTCCAAAGGCTGTTCACCCGAAAGGCTGGCAGCAAGTTCACGACAACTTATGTCTCGGACCATTTACGACAACCTGTTGTACATACGCAAAAAGAGATGCCCGACCAAAGCCGGGCATTCCGAATATCAAATTAGAACACAAAGCTCTCGGTCGGCTCAAATCCCGGAAGATACGGGATATTAGCATCAAACAAATCACGATGACCAATAACACCGTTCTCACGCTCATAAAGACGCGCAATCCCGACTTTGCCTTCGGGGCGCACAACTGCCAGAAGACGACCGCCTTCTGAAACCTGCTCAAGAACGCCTGCCGGAACTTCCGTTACCGCACCGTCAAACACGATCACGTTATAAGGTGCCTGCTTGGGATACCCTGCAGCCAGATCGCCTTCGACAACAATGACATTGTCATAGTTGGCACTCTGGAAGGTCGCCTCGGCCGAAGCGGTCATATCCTTGTCGCTTTCAACAGCCACAACCGTTTCTGCGACACGCGACAAAAGTGCCGCGCCATACCCGTAACCCGCGCCAATAATAAGGGCGACATCCGTCTCGGCAATTTCGGCACACTGCATCAGGCGCGCGATAACCATCGGCTCCATTGCATAGCGACCGCCGCCAACGGCAATATCTTCGTCGACATAGGCAATGCCGCGTTTTGCTTCGGGCAGGAACAGTTCGCGTGGAACTTCCTCCATCGCAGCAATGACCAAGGGATCGGTGACCTTGTTGGTCCGAACCTGATTTTCCACCATGTTATGGCGCGCGATTTGGTAATCCATGTTTATCTGACCTGAAAATTCTCGCGAGAAAAACACCGCAACCGTCTTTATCGTCCCCAAAGCCGCCTGCGATCATTGCCCTGTTTATAGTCAGCACATAAGCACCTGACAACATCCGATCAATGGCAAAGCAGAGATTGGGCAATAAAAACCACAATATAAGCACATCACGGCGCGCCTGACGCGCATTCAACCCCATCAAATTTCGAAATTTAAGCTGGTGCTCAAATTCCGTGCTTTTGACAAAATTTGAGAAATTCTGATAGCAGTGATGACCATGCTTTTGATCGCAACGAAGCAAAATAAAATCGCTGTTGGCAGACACGATAGCGATGTCATTCAAGGCGTCCGGGATTGCTTTCCGGGCGCTTTTTTCTGTTTTGGGCATGAAATCAACACGCTGGTCGAAAAATCTGGAATTGGGTGCTTGACGGGTCGTATTCGATGGGGCTATACACCGGCCAGCCAACGCTAAGGCGCGATGGCGGAGTGGTTACGCAGAGGACTGCAAATCCTTGCACGCCGGTTCGATTCCGGCTCGCGCCTCCACTGATCCGGCATAGCTCAGTTGGTAGAGCAAATGACTGTTAATCATTGGGTCGCAGGTTCGAGTCCTGCTGCCGGAGCCAAAAAACCCTGGAACTTTGTTCCGGGGTTTTTTGCATTCTGGACCAAAACAGCGCTTTGCTGTTTCAAAACACACCCTACCCGACTTTGTCCGTGCGCATGTGTGTTGCATATCCCCGTGAATTATACATTCAGGTTTGATCAAATTTAACTGAAATGGGCCGATACCCGGCCTTTGGCACCGCATTCATAGGGCCCTCGCTTAACAGCACTTCCTGCAGTCAAAAAAATCCTTACGTGCCATCGGCAATGTGATGTCGCGCCATCGCCTCCTTAATTGGTTTCAACCATATTTCGACATATAAACGCCAACGGATTAACCCCGGCGCGCCACAGGGGTGAAAATTCGCAAAAAGACAAAGAATTGGCCCTTTTTTCGTAAAAAAGGTCTTGCGGGGTTTGGGTCGTTTGATTATACACCTGCCACGCGCTTCAAACGGGGTGCGTACCTGATCCGGCATAGCTCAGTTGGTAGAGCAAATGACTGTTAATCATTGGGTCGCAGGTTCGAGTCCTGCTGCCGGAGCCAATTTAAAAGGGACCGAACATTTTGTTCGGTCCCTTTTGCTTTTAGCTGTCCAGATCGTCAAAGGCCCGCCACCATGAAAACAACGAAAATTGAATTGCGTGAAGTCAAACTCGGCACGCTGTCTGGTGCCAGTCAGGGCTGGTTGATTATGGGTGAACAAGACGTCATTCACGGCGTGGCGCACCCGATTGATGGCGAGCTCTTCACCATTTCGTCAACCACCGACCCGCGCATTCAGGCCTTTGGCTGGTGCCCGATGTTTGACAGCCTCGCCCACGTCCAGAACGACCTTGAAATCGCGCTGGCCATGCAAAGTGCAGCTGAAGTCGAAGAATGGATTGAACAATCCGAACGCTATGACGACGACAGCCACCAAGGCCACCTGCACTGATAAACAAGTGCAACGCATTGCCTGCTCCGACAGATATGTGACACTTGCATAAAAACTTTGTCGTCTCAGTGCTTTATTGATGCACAGCAACTCAATATAATTTGGCCTGACATATGATCTCGCAGCTGCAAGAATGGTATCAGGCGGTGTCACGTAGATGATTGTTCACGTGACACCGCCTGATGCACTGAACCGGCCCCAGACATAACGCGGGAACACGGCCATGAGCACGATCAATCTCGACCATCTGTTTAAACCCAAATCCGTCGCCGTCATTGGCGCATCAAACCGCCCCCATTCTGTTGGGCAGGTCATGATGAGGAACCTTTTGGCTGGTGGGTTTAAAGGGCCGATCATGCCGGTCAATCCGCACAGCCAGTCGATTGGCGGCGTTTTGGCCTACCCTGATGTCAACAGTCTTCCGGTCACGCCGGAGCTTGCGGTTATTTGCGTACCGCCAAAGGCCGTTGTGCCAACCATGGAATGCCTTGCCGACAAAGGGTGTCTTGCGGCAATTGTCCTGACTGCCGGGCTTGGCGCGGAACCATTTGATGAGACGCGCAGCATCAAACAGGCAATGCTCGACATTGCCGCAAGCCGCAAAATGCGCCTTCTCGGCCCAAACTGTCTTGGCCTTATGGTTCCGGGCATTGGTCTAAACGCCAGTTTCAGCCATCAAAGCATTGAAAATGGCAAAATCGCCTTTGTGTCGCAGTCCGGGGCGCTGTGTACCGCTGTGCTTGACTGGGCTGCCGCACGCGGCATTGGCTTCTCGCATTTCATATCTTTGGGGGAATGCGACGATGTCGATTTTGGCGATGTGATCGACTATCTCGGGTCTGATCCACAGACCCGTGCGATCATGCTCTATATCGAATCCATTCATGAACGCCGAAGCTTTATCTCGGCCGCCCGTGCGGCATCCCGCAACAAACCGATATTATGCATCAAGTCCGGCCGCTTTGCCGAAGGTGCGGCAGCCGCCGCATCCCATACCGGTGCATTGGCCGGGGCCGACGATGTGTTTGATGCTGCGATCAAGCGTGCGGGTGTCTTGCGTGTTTATACCGTCAGCGAAATGTTCTCAGCCGCCGAGACACTGTCGCGCATGCGTCCGTTCCGGGGCGATAAACTTGGCATTGTCACCAATGGTGGCGGCATCGGGGTTTTGGCCGTCGATGCCCTGATTGAACGCCATGGTCATCTGGCACAATTGAGTGACGATACCATCACCGCACTTGATGGTGTTTTGCCCAGCACATGGTCGCACGCCAACCCGGTCGATATCATTGGGGATGCGCCGGGCGAACGTTACGCCAAAACAATTGAGTGCGTTTTAAAAGACAGCAATATCGACAGCCTTTTGGTCATGCATGCCCCAACCGCGATTACCGATCCGGTCGAAGTCGCGCAGGGCGTAATTGACGTTATTAAAACCAGCAAGAAAAACATTCTGACCAACTGGGTCGGCGAAGCCACGGTGGCCGAAGCCCGCAACATGTTCTATGCCGCGGGCATTCCGACATATCGCACGCCGGAAAATGCCGTTGCCGCCTTCCAGCACATGGTCAATTACCGCAAACTGCAAGACCTGCTGATGGAAACGCCGCCCTCGATGCCGCACGACTTTACCCCGCAGATCGACAAGGCGCGCCAAATCATTCATGCCGCCATTCACGCCGGGCGCGACATGCTGACCGAACCCGAAGCCAAGGCTGTCTTGGAGTGCTACGGCATCCCAACGGTTAAAACACTCGCGGCTACCTCTGTCGAAGATGCCGTCAAAACCGCCGACGACATTGGCTATCCGGTTGCCCTTAAAATCCTGTCAGATGACATCAGCCATAAATCGGATATCGGGGGTGTGGCGCTCAACCTTGACAGCAGTGACGAGGTTAAAAACGCTGCGACCAAAATGCTGCGTACCGTTGAAAAGGCCTTCCCGACCGCGCGGGTTCGCGGCTTTACCGTACAGGAAATGGTCAAGCGATCCGGTGCGCGCGAATTGATTGTTGGCATGACCACCGATCCGATTTTTGGCCCGGTGATCCTGTTTGGCCATGGTGGGATTGAGGTCGAAGTTGTCCGCGACCGCGCGATGGCCTTGCCACCGTTAAACATGAAGCTCGCCCGCGAACTTGTTGAAGGTACACGTATTTATAATCTTCTGAAAGGTTACCGCGACGTCCCGGCGGTCAACCTTGAAGACCTCTATATGACGCTGGTCAAGCTGTCGCAGCTTGTGGTGCATCTTGGCGAAGTCCTCGAACTTGATATGAACCCGCTGCTTGCCGATAAGGACGGTGTCATCGCCCTTGATGCGCGGATCAAGGTCACGCCAAAAGTCATCAGCGACGATAAGCGTCTCGCCATTCATCCCTATCCACGGCACCTGAAAAAGGAACTGGTGCTTGATGACGGCACGACTTATTTGCTGCGTCCGATCAAACCCGAAGACGAACCGGCTCACTATGAGTTCATGTCAAAACTGACCCCTGAAGACATTCATTTCCGCTTCTTCGGGTCGGTGCGTGAATTGCCCCATTCCGAAATGGCGCGCCAGACACAGCTTGATTACGACCGTGACATGGCGTTTCTCGCCATTGTGCCCGATGGCCCGGAACAAGGCCAAATCCACGGCATGGTGCAGGTTGTGATTGATCCCAACAATGAACATGCCGAATACGCCGTCATGGTTCGGTCCGACATCAAGGGGCGCGGTCTTGGCCGGGTACTGATGGAACAAATGATCGAATTTTGCCGCCGTAAGGGTACCGAAACCTTCATTGGTCAGGTCCTGCCCAACAACCGACGCATGCTGACACTGTGTGAAAAACTCGGCTTTAGCCGCAAGTATCTCGCCGACGAAGAAGTCTTTGAAGTCACCCTGCCCTTGCAGCGTGACCCGCAATAGAAAGACTGCCGCCCAAACACAAAAGCCCGGCTCAAATGCCGGGCTTTTTACGTATCGGACAGATCGCTAGATGCGTTTGTCTTGGACCGGCTTATGCGGTTTCCATCGCCAATTTAGACTGGATATCCAAAAGCGCCTTTTCCGGATCAATGCCCTTTTGCGTCAGTGCATCTGCCGCCTCACGCTCAATCTTGCGCAATTCACCCAGCGTTGTTTGAACGTCATCAAGTTGCTGTTCAAGCTCGGAAATACGGCGACGCCCGACCAGCATCAAATGCGCAAGTTGCTCTGTCCCGCTTCGCTCGGCGTCATAAAGATCGATGTATTCCTTGATATCCTCAAGCGAAAAGCCAAGCCGTTTGCCGCGCAAAACCAGCATCAAACGTGCCCGGTCACGGTAGTTGTATACCCGGGTGGCACCTGCACGCTGCGGGGCAAGCAAGTTCTTGGTTTCGTAAAAACGGATTGCGCGCGGCGTGATGTCAAACTCGTCGGCCAGCTCGGTAATACTATAAAGCTTATCGTTCATGATTTTTCTTGTTTGTTAAAGACCATACGACACCATCGCAACATTCGGACATACCAGTCAACCTATTTACGCTTACGTCACCATGACACACCCAATGACGGCCCTAACGGCAACGTCGTGGTTCTGGCCATCTATGGCGCTGTCTTAATCCCGCATGCTCAAAAGATCGCGAACATACTCCAGATTGACGGCAACAAATTGCGGTCCCTCGTAGCGTTTCCCATCTGTAATCGCGCCGGGCCACTGATCCTGATGACCTGTCCAAACGGTTCCATCGGGCATCGGGATCGCAAGGTTGCTGTCATATGGCATTTGATATGCGCGGCGCAGATCAAACCGCCCGGTCAAACCATTCTCAAAAAGCGGCGTTTGCGCACTTCTTGGATCGTTAAGCACCCCCGGATAGCTGTCAAAAACGGCCGGATAGGTCACATGGTTCGCCAGATCGCCGGAAAATATTACCGGCAAAGGACCCGATGCAGACAGTTGAAGGCCATCGGCATCGCCAAAAAACGGCTGATCATCTGGCATAAAGTCGGATGGCAAGGCGGATGGATCGGCATGTTCAATCGCGTTGCGCGCATTGATCAAACCGCGTGTTGTGCCCTTTTTGGTGTATTTCTGACGCAGGAAAAAGCTGTTGTGAAAACAGGCTGATATGAAGTCAGGCTGCGGCACTGTGCCACCTTTGCCCAGCTTAAACACAGCCCCGCCGTTATATTCATCGCCTTCGGGTCCCGGGCGGCTATCGAACCAGCAGATATTGCCAAAATAGTACCAGAAACCGCCGCGCACACCGTCCTGTGAAAACAGTTTGTGGCAGTTGTAAAACCGGTTGCGCCCAATCCACCAGCCAACTGCGGTGGCTTCGGGCTCGACCGGATTGTCGCGTATATAGCTGAAATTATTATCAAAAATGCGAACGTTGCGGTTAAAGCTGCCGATGGGGGCAGCAAGGTTTTCGGCGGACACATCCATCCGAACGCCATTATAACAATCACGGATGTCATTGCGCGCAATCAGGACGTTGCCGATGATGTCATCGGCCCCGAAAAATGCGCCATTGAGGTAGCGAAACGGGGCTTTGCCATCGGGATGAATGTCACCGTCATGGATGTCATCCCAACGAATGCTGCGCCAGATTTCATCATCCTGTGTCCAGCGACATTGTGTAATTTCAATAGCTTGCGTTGTGGCACCGTTGGCATACACCGCATAGGTGCCCGCCGTGATATCAAGCCCGGTGAAACATAGATCATGGCTGTTTTCGATATAGACCGCACTTGGCCAGGAGCGGATGATCGACAGGTTCTCGATCCGGATATGGGCCACATCAATCAGCTGAAATGCGGCAAACCGGTCGCGGCCGGGATTATTCGCTGAAACTGAGTAATCCGGCTGATTATTCACTTTTAGTTGCGATCCGGTATCCCCGCGCAGGATGATCGGGGCACCTTCGTGACCGCTTCGTGGGAAGACCAATGGCTCGGAAAGCGGGTAATCCCCTGCAACAAGCCGTATCAGGTCGCCCGGCATGCTGTCTTTGACCGCCACATCAAGGGATTTGGTCGGTCGCCATGCGGCATCAATCCAGCATTCCTGCGCGTTTGGCGACACATATACAATCCTCATACAATTCCCTTTTCGCAGCACATCCTGTGATTTTGCAAGCACGATACCGTAAAACCACCGAATGCAAAGCGTGATTGATGCGCGGCAATGACAGCTACCTTGCAAAATAACGATTCATACCTTTTGCGTTTTTGTATGATTTACTTTATTTCAAAGGGCATAGAACGATCTGAAATTGTTCGCGTAAAAGACTTCATAACAAAGGATTGTACAATGTCCCTGCCCAGCGGCTTTTTACCCAAACTTGCCCTTACTCTGGCCTTTAGCACTGCCGCCGTTGGCACGGCACAGGCGCATTTCCAGAAAATGATTCCGTCGGCCAATGTGGTCGATCAGGACAGCGGGACACAGGTGACATTTGATCTGACCTTTACCCATCCAATGACCAATGGCCCGGCGATGGAAATGGTCACACCGTTGCAGTTTGGTGTGCAGCACAATGGGGAAAAAACCGACCTTCTGTCGTCGCTGACCGCCAAGACGGTGGATGGCAAGGGCGCGTTTGACGCCAAGACGACCATCAAGGCACCGGGGGGCTATGCCTTTTACCTTGAACCGGTTCCTTATTTCGAACCGGCAGAAGGCAAATACATCATTCAATATACCAAGACCGTCATTGATGCCTTTGACGCAGGCGAAGACTGGGACCAGATGGTCGGTTTTCCGGTCGAGATCGAACCGCTGACCCGCCCGTATGGCATCTGGACCGGCAATGTCTTTTCCGGAATGGTGCGCCACAATGGCGATCCGGTGCCGTTTGCCGAAGTCGAAGTTGAATATGCCAATGACGGCAGTGTCACCTTGCCCAATGCGACATTCGCCACCCAGGTGATTAAGGCCGATGCCAACGGCATTTTCCATTACGCCATGCCAAAGGGTGGCTGGTGGGTGTTTGCCGCATTGATCGAAGACGGCACGATGGCCGCCCCCAACAGCGAAGAACAAGTTCCTGTCGAGCGTGGTGGTGTGATCTGGGTGAAAACCGACGCAATGAACTGATCGGCGTGAAATGCGGGTAGGTTCCTGCCCGCCATTTTCCGTTGCGACATCCATAAAACAGGCAATCTCGATGACCTCACCCTATCGCAAATTCTTAAGTGTCCTGACCTTGCTGCTTGTTCTGCCGGTTGGCGTGGCACAGGCGCACAACTTAAATGTCTTTGCGATCAGCGACGGCGAAGTGATTGAGGGATATGTCTATTTCACCGGCGGCACGCGGGCGCGCAATGCGACCGTCACGCTAAAGGATGGTTCTGACACCGCCCTTTTGACAACCACGGCCGACACCGATGGCAGTTTTGCCCTGCGCGTCAGCCACCGGACCGATTATGCCGTTTTCGCAGATACAGGGGATGGGCATATCGCAAGTTTTGCACTGCCCAAAGCCGAGTTTTTAGAAACCCTGCCCGAGGCAACAGATGGCGACGCCATCACGGTTAGCGCCCTGCATGACGCGGCCCCCTTGGCCGATACCGCCCCCACGGCTTCGCCAGCCCCGGTAGATGAAGATACCGAGGCCATTGCAGGTAGTGGCAATATCGGCATCAAGGGGCTGTCAGAAGGTGATTTGACGTCCTTGATCAATCGGGCGGTTGCGCGTCAGGTCGGGCCGCTGCGTGCCGAGGTCAATGCCTATCGCAATGATGTCCGCATGTCCGACATTCTGGGCGGGATCGGCATTATCATCGGGATTTTCGGTGTCGGCGCCTGGGTCCTTGCGCGCCGTCAGAGCAAGGCATAAGCGTTACTAGACCTGCTCACCACTTTCGACCGGCCAGCGGCTGTGATGGCTGTCGATCACAAAGCGATGCTTGTGCGTGACCGGCGGATGGAAGTGTTCGTGGCGATGGCGTTCATCATCGTCAGAATGCGCATGAGCATGATCATTGGCATCCGCCGCATCGGTTTGCGTTCCCGGGTGTGCATGCGTATGGTGCGGATCATGATGGTCATGGGGATGGTCATGCCAAAACCCCGGATGGCTGTGATGAATTTCCAGCGGATCCTTGCGCGGCCAGACTGAAACGGCCAGCCCGACCCCCAGCAACGCCATGCTGCCCGACGCCAGAAAGGCAACGGATAAATCAACCAAGCCGCCCAGCCAGCCGACCATGGCATAGGCTACCAACCAGCCACCATGCGACAGCGCAAAGTTTGCCGCAAAGAACGCCGATTTATCGCCGACTGCGGCCGAACGTTGCACCAGTCTGCCGCCCGGTGTTTGAGCAAATGTTGTCCCTGCCCCGGCAATGGCCCACAGAACGGCATAGAAAACCGCGTTATCAAACCCGAGCATCATGTTGATGCCCCCAACCAGCATCGCCCCGGCGGCAAACACGATCCCAGACAACATCAATCTGCGTTCGCCAAGCTGGTCAATCACCTTGGGGATCAGGAAGGCGGCACACATCGATCCCGCCCCGGCACATGCCAGAAACACCGTTGTCATGATTTCGCTGCCGCCCAGTACCGATCGGGTCAAAACAACGGTGTTGACGATGATCATTGCCCCGACGCATGACACCGCAAAATAAACTGCCAGCAATCCCCGCAGGCGCGGTGTTTTAAGATAGGCCACCAAGCCAAACAGCGTGTTTTCATAAAACCCGCCGACCCGGTCTGTCTGAGCCGCAGCGGGGATGTTAGCGCTAACAATCAGGATGGCGGAGACAACAAAGGTCAGGCAATTAACGATAAACAGGCTGTCAAATTGCCAGACAAACAGTAAGGCGGCGGCCAAGGCCGGACTGGCAAGGTTTTCAAGGTCATAGGCAAACCGGGCATAGGACAGCCCTTTGGTATAGGTTTTTTCGTCATCAAGTATTTCGGGAATGATCGCCTGAAACACCGGCGTAAAACCGGCCGATGCCGCATTGATGACAAACACCAGAACGAAAATCTGCCAGATTTGATCAACGAACGGCAGACAGAGAACGATTGCGGCGCGCAGCACATCCAAACCGACCAGCCACGCCCGGCGCGGTACCCGATGGGCAATACCGCCCGCGACCGGCGCAATCAGCAGATAGGCGACCATTTTAAGCGCCAGAACAGAGCCCAGAACAAGTCCGGCGTCCTCCCCGGCAAGATCAAATGCCAGAAGCGACAGTGCAACTGTGGTCAGCCCCGTCCCCACAAGGGACGTGATCTGTGCGCCAAACAAGTGGCGAAAGGCAGAAACGGAAAATGGCGACATGGATGAAACCATTCATCAAAACTTACTGAGCGGCTGATGCGCTGGCATTGGCGTTGGCGTTGACTGCGTCGTGTCCGCGATCAGCGGCACTGCATTTTGGGGCGGAACGATCAGATAACTTACCGCCGCGAAGTTCAAGTGTCCGGGTGGCGAGTTTACGGCGGAAATGCGGGTCGTGTGATATCAGGATCATGGCCTGCGGCAGGTCGCGCAGGATTTCTTCAAGCCGTTCGAGGTTTTCTTCGTCCAGCGCATTGGTCGGTTCATCAAGCAGCAAGACATCGGGGCGCATCGCCAAAACAGCTGCCACCGATACCAGCCGTTTTTCCCCACCGGATAATTCATGGGTGATGCGTTCGCGCAAATGACGCAGATGCAGTTGATCAAGCACATCGTCAACAATCGCCAGGGCCTCATCGCGGCTGGCGCCAAGATTGAGTGGACCAAAGGCGATGTCTTCGACCACAGTCGGACAAAACAGCTGATCATCGGGGTCCTGTACAATGAACCCAACCCGACAGCGCAGGTCATGAAAATCGGCTTCCTGAACACGCGGCTGACCAAATGCCGATATCCGACCATGATGCGGTTTAATCAGGCCAACCAGAATGCGCAAAAGCGTGCTTTTCCCTGCCCCGTTCGGCCCGGTGATAAAAAGCCGTTCCCCGGCATCAAGGGTCAGACTGACACGATCAAGCACCTTTTGCCCGGACCGATAGCCATACGAAATATCGTTGAGTTCAATAAGCGAAGACATAAATTCGATCCAACAGGACAAGTGCGCCAATCATGACGCCAAAACCAACAGCCAGCATGCCGTCACGGACCTTGAATTTCAAATGATCAATCATCGGGAAATGGCCACTAAAGCCACGGCATTTCATGGCCTCAAGCACGCGTTCGGCCCGTTCAAGGGAGCGGACAAGCAACATGCCGAAAAGATAGCCTATCGAGCGGTAGGTATGGAACGTGTTGCGCGCCCGAAACCCGCGCAGCTTCATCGCCATGCGCAAACGGTGATATTCGTCATGCAGCACAGAAATATAACGCACCGTGAACATCATCAGATGCACCAGTGCCGCCGGACATTTCAAGCGATACAGGGTATGGCCCAAAGCCACCGGCGACAGGCCAGACAGCAAGCTTAGCATCATCAGGACAACCGCATTGGCCCGCACACCAATCAAAACCGCATGCATCAGGCCTTCTTTGCTGGCATCCGCCCCCAAAAGCGAAAACATCGGTGTGCCGGGTGTTGTAAAGGGCAACATCACCAGCATCACGATGATAAAGCCGTCCATCGCCGCCATGCGCTTTAAGGTCAAGCGCAGGGGAAGATCGGTCAGAAACACAGTCCCGAGGGCCACCAGAAATGCGCCAAAGGCAAATTCAACCTGATGCAAAGCCACCACCATCACAGCAAACAGGCCTGCCGCCACCACGCGCACACGCGGATCAAATGATCCGACAAACGACGGCGCAGTGCCGCCGCTTGCCTGTACGCCCAATGGCTGGTCATGCCCGAAAAGATGGCTCATGCTTGTTTATCTTTGGCTCTCAGACGGCGTGCGGCGATGTAATAGGCAATTCCGAAGAACCCGAATATATAGCCAATCCCGCCAAGAATCGATTGAAAGTCATTCTTTTCCTTATAGGCGGTAATTTCGCGGCGTAGCGGCCGCAACTCATCGCGCACGATGGCGGCAATCAAGATTTCCTGTTGCTGGGTGATTGTAACATCTCCGGGAGCCGTATTGGGGTCATCGCCTGTCCCTTTGGCCGTTTCACCTGTGTTTTGCGCAAGCTCATCGCCCGTTAGAACCGATGACAATTCGGAAATATCAAAGACAGTCTTGGCAATATGGCCTGCACCAAGATCGGCGCGAAAGACATGGTTGACTTGGCTTGTCGGCGTATAGGTGAAAAAGCCGTCACTGTCGGTTTTGGTCTGACCAAGTTTATTGCCCTGTTCGTCGAACACCTCAACCACTGTGTCGGCGGCCATGTCGCCATTGGAGAAGCCGATTTCGCCTTCGATATCGGTGCCGCTGGCAAAAACAGATGCGATCACCTTATGTGCCTGAGCCTGTCCGGTTGCGGCAGCCAAAAGGAGCACCGTAACGGCCAGCACGGATAGAGATTTAGCCATTATTGGCCTCGCTCGTCGCCGGTGTCACTTGTGCGGTTTGCCCGGTGGTGATTGGGTACGGCGCATCATCATAGACCCGGTCATGAGCAGAGTCAGAGGCCCGCATCAGTTCCGGCTTCACCTTGCAAATCAGGTAAATGGCGGCGGCTGAAATCAGACCTTCGATGATCATGATCGGGATATGGGCAAAGAACACAAGCTTGGCGGCTGGTACGAAACCCTCGCCACTAAGCCCCAATGAGATCGCCACAAAGACGGTCGTTACCGCGATCGAAGACGCCCCGGCAATCCCGCCCCAAATGGCGGCGGTTGTCGGTGAACTTCGTGTGACCAAACCACGAAACGTCAACCCGATCAGCACCGCAGGCAGTGCAATATTGACGGTATTGACGCCGAGAACCGTCAAGCCGCCAAAGCCAAAGAAGACCGCCTGCAACAACAAGCCAACAAACAAGGCGGGGAACGCGGTCCAACCCAGCACAAGCCCGGCCAGACCGCTCATGATCAAATGCACACTGCTTGGACCAACCGGCACATGAATAAGGGATGCGACAAAGAAGGTTGCCGACAGCACGCCAGTTGCCGGAATTTTATCAATCGGCAGTTTTCGCGGGCCAAGACCGAGGCCCGCAACGGCAAGAACACCCCCGCCAATCAAAACTTCAGGAGCCAGTGCCCCGTCAACGATATGCATCTAATTTTTCCCTACACCTATTTCACATCATAGGCGCGAACCCACAGGACTGCATCCTGTGAAAGTTCTTTATCCTGATATTTCTTATCAGGACCACTGCCCAGCGCGGCAAATCCCCAAAAACCGGCCTTGGGAACGCCGAACGTGAAATACCCATTGTCATCGGAAATGGCGACAATCGCACCGCCCGGCATCGGAGATGCGGTTGGTTCTTGCGGTTGGTTATTGGCCATATCGGGTTCGGCCGCCATATATTCGATTTCAATTTCGGCCCCGGCAACCGGTTCACCTTCGGACAGGACACGACCGGTGAAGGTGGAGCCCGCAACAATATTGGTTGGACGGTTAAGCGGGACAATTTCGGTTTTCAGGCCTTGCGCATCCATCCAATCGGTCGGGATTTCATTGCGGTTGACGTAGGATTTGGTGATCTGCTGGATATAGATATCCTCGCTTTCCTCATAGTATGGCTCGGGCACCACCACCATGACGTAGTCACCACTACGTTTAAGCGTCAATGTGCCGTCATATGCCGCAGCACTATTTTCAGATCCCTTGAAGGTGATTGGGGAAAGCGTTGATTTTAAATCAATCTTTTCACCGCGATGCACCGCATAAAATTCAAGAGGTTCGCCCATATCCATGACATGGCCGTTCTCAAACGGGTGCCAGAAAATCAGTTTGACGGCGTGATCACCAGCTTTGGTGACATTGACTTCAGGTGTGTAGACCAACTGGAAATGCGCCTGCGCAGAGCCAGAGGCCAGTAAAGTACAGACTGCTGCGACAGCAAGCCTTAAAGGCGTTTTCAACATAGTATCGTCTCTTCCAAAAACGATGTGCGCATGGCAACGGCCCAACGCACAGGGTTAGGACAAGAACGATAGGATGGCTGGAAGCAGATGTCCGGATCGATAAAGAAACCGCATTTTCCCTGCAACCTGACGCTCACCCCGGCGTCCAACAGTTTCACATCAACCAATGTGTGGCTGATGGTCCAAGGCAGGTCTCCTGGCTCGCGGTTTTAAGAACATTGCGCCTTCCCGGTCATCACCAGTGGCATGTGCAACGTTCAAGACCGCTTACAGTTGCGGGGGCAGCCGTGGCATTGCTTAAGGGACTTTCCCAAAACGCACCACGTTCCCTTTTAAGTCGATCTGATAAGGATCGACACCCAAGACAGCGTCATATTCCATCGGCGGTGATGGGGTGTCAACCATTACAATTCATACTTTTCAATATTTCGTCATACATCCGCAGAAAACTCGACGTTGCGTCTTTGCCCTACTAAGATCAGCCAAACTTCAACACCCAAAATCTCAAGAATAAGGGGCGGATGCGTTATGACACCTGAAACAGTTCTGGTTTTCTGGTTTAAGGAACTTGAGCAGAAGCAGTGGTTCGAGAAGGATCTGGCACTTGACCGTCACATCACCGAACGGTTTGCCGATTTCCATGCTGCGGCCAGTGCGGGGGAATTTTATCGCTGGCGCAAAACCGCCCATGGGCGTCTGGCGGAAATCATTGTGCTTGATCAGTTTTCACGCAACATGTTTCGCGACAGTCCTGCATCCTTTGCCACCGATACACTTGCCCTTGTTCTGGCACAGGAAGCGATTGCCGCAGGGGCAGACAAGAAGATTGTAAAACCCGAGGAACGAGCATTTTTGTATATGCCCTATATGCACTCGGAATCCGAGGCAATGCATGACATTGCGATGGAGCTTTTTGATCAGCCTGGCCTTGAAAACAACCTGAAATTTGAAATCAAGCACAAGCAGATCATCGACCGTTTTGGTCGGTATCCGCACCGCAATGACATTCTGGGCCGGACGTCAACAGAGGATGAACTGGCGTTTCTTAAAGAACCGAATTCTTCGTTCTGAGCATGAAAAAAGGGACGGCAACCGTCCCTTTTTTGATTTCTTTCTGCTGCCGTGCGTGACGACATAAGGGTCAGATCAAAACGCCCTACCCGACATTTTTGTCGCGCGCATCCCACCAGCCATCGATCAGCGTTTCGGCCTCGTCGATATAATCGGCCTTACCGGCAAGGAACGCGCCCATGGCGGCACTGCCCTTGATCCGTGCAATCGCAGGCGCATCATCGACATCGCCCCGCCAGACATCGAAAAAATGCTTCAAGGTTACCGGGCTTTGTTCTTCGATGTCTTTTTCGGTCCGGGACAGCAAGGCAGGCCAGCGCACATCCCCGAGTTCGCCATTATCGAGCATACGCAAATCGACATGTTTGAACGGGGTGCGTTCGGCTTCCCCGCCACCGCCCTTGATCACGCCAATACGCGGCAGATCAAGCAGTTTTCCGGTTTCACGATGGACATCAAGAAATGCCGGGTGAAATACGCCAAGGAATGCGGCGCGTGCCTGCAGCGGGTTTAACAGACGCAACAAGGTGTTGACCGGGCTGCGCAACCCCAACAGCGGCCGCAGACCAATCAGTTCCTGTAACTTCGGATGCATGTGGCGCAGCGGAAGATAGGCAAACCCTTGTGACGCAATGTCAGACCGGGCTTCTTCGGCGGACATCGCCACCGGTAATTTAAGTGCCTTGACCGCTGTTTCAGTGCCGACACCATTCACAAGATGCGAATTATAGCCATGCATCAGGACCGGCACGCCGTTTTTCGACAAAAGAAGTGCGGAAAGAACAAACCACGGCAAGCCACGCGACCGACCCGCCGCATAGGACGGCCAATCCAGCATGGGACGGCCTTCTGCCTCGGCTTCGCCATCGTCGGCATCAAGGCGGGCGGCCTTGCGCACGGCCTCGATCATCCCGGCCAGCTCGTCAGGGGTTTCAGCCCGATAGCGCAGCATCAGCAAAAACGCGCCAAGCTGGATGGGTTCGACCTCATCGCTGTCTCTTATACACATCTGACGCTGCCGACGAGCGATCTAGTGTAGATCT
>OJGD01000186.1_pt1 | contig 25474 bp, 18 predicted proteins | sample 1594571 | NCBI WGS metagenome assembly OJGD01 (sample SAMN05416771, study PRJEB24817) | seawater metagenome | isolation source: Sea water | place: Canada:Atlantic | collected 2013-11
GGGGTACTAGGGACATCCCCGCCGCAAATAACACTTCGCCCTGAAACCCAGGCCTGGCAAGGCTTTCAGGAGTACCTTACTTTCTGACTTCCCCCCGAATTGGCTGATTTTTAGCCGATTAGGCTAAGATCGGGCGTTTTGGATTCCCGAATGAGCCTGAAAAGCAAACGCCGCGCCATCCTCCTGGATTCTGAGATTCAAGATCTATATGGCGCACCGAAGCTCGCCTTCGAGCAAAAGCGATACTATTTTTCCCTGAATGATCCCGAACTCGATGCCCTTCGCTCAATCCGTGACCGCTACAACAGGGTCTACTTTATCCTGTTGCTGGGCTACTTCAAGGTCAAGCCCGTTGTCCTGAACATCCGCTATAGCGATGTGCGGGATGACCTGCTGTTCATTGCAGGCGAGTTCTTCCCCGACATGAAACTCGGGCGCAAGAACTTGTCACCCATGCAAAAAGTGCGAATTTACCGCCGCATATTTCAGCTATTAGACTACCAATCTTTCGATGATGACAGCGAAGCGGCTTTGAGTATGCGCGCTGGAGTGGCGGCAGCAGCCTCTATCGATTCGCGATTCCTCTTCGATGAATCTACCGACTTTCTGGCCAAGCACCGTATTGCCATCCCAAAATATACCGTGCTACAGCGGGTGGTCAGCAGAGCTATTGCCAGTGAGCGCCAGCGCCTGGCGGATATCTTGTCACACTCGATGAGCCCGTCACTGAGTGAGAGCGTGGATGCAATTCTGGATGACGATACAGCAACGACACTGAACAGTGTTCGGCAATCGGCCAGGAACTTCTCCCTATCAGAACTGGAAAAGGAGCTCAGAATACACCAGCAGATAGAGCCGCTGATCGACGATATCGATGCGGTTATTCAGCAATTGGGGCTATCACTCAGCAATCTGGAACACTTTTGTTCCATGGTCGACTATTACACCCCGACCAAGCTTCGTCGTTTCGACAGAATGACTCGGTCCCTGTACCTGATCTGTTATCTTCACCTCAAACATCGACAGGTTACCGAGCACCTGGCAGACGCTTTTATCCACCACTGCCGCAAGCTGCAGCAGGAGGCCAAAACGTATGCGGAGGACACTGCTTATCAGGAGTGGAAAGAGGCCGTCGCGAATGTCGGCAAGGGCGCCACGCTGTTACGTTTGTTTATTGACGATTCCATTGACGGATCTGTGCCCTTTAGCGAGATACGCCAGCGAGCAGCCGGCGTCATGCGCCCGAAACAGATCGAGTCGCTGTGTCGGTACCTCACCGACCAGAAACAATCGCAGGCGTTCTACATCTGGGAATACTATGACCAGCAGACGGAACTGATCGAGCAGACACTGCGGCCGATATTCCTCGCCCTCAAGTTCCAGTCGTCGACAACGACTCGCGCCCTGGGCGCACAGATCGAACGGAGCCAATTCAACCTTGATTCCTGCGGCAGTATCAGGGAAATCGACCGGCGGTTGATCAGACCGAGGCACCTGCCCTTTGTCGCCACCGACAGCGCCATCAATCCTGCTCGCTTTGAAGTGCTGCTCTATCTACTGGTTCAAGGCAAGCTCGACGGGCACCTGTTCATTCCGCAATCGCCTAAACACTGCAGTTTGGCGGATGATCTGGTCGATGACGACATCTGGAAGCATAGACGGAAGCTGATCAAAAGCTCGTTGCTGAACCGGATTAACACTGCCCCGAAACAACTGATGCGTTCGATGCAGAAGGAGTTGGCCACGACACTGGATCAGGTGGGGGACCGCATCCAGAAAGGCGATAACCGAAACGTCATACTGCGCTCCCGCTCCGGGAAAACCCAGTGGCGACTTCCGTCATCGGGCGCTAAGAGCCTGCTCAACAATCCGTTCTTCGAACAGCTGAATCAGGTCAATATTGCCGATCTCATGCGATTTGTCGACCAGGAAACCGGGTTTCTGGATACCTTCGATCACGTCAGGCAAGTGCAAGCCAGGCAGGCGGTGAACGCCAACAACCTGATTGCTGCCATCATTGCCAACGGCACAAACTACGGCCTTTACCGCATGGCGCATATCTCTGATCGTTCCTATGAAGAATTGCGCTCGACGCAGGCCAACTACCTGCGCATGGAAACCCTGAACCAGGCCAACGATGCCATTAGTAATGCCATTGCCGAACTGGAGATCTTCCAGCATTACAACATCCAGGAAGGTGTCCTGCATGCCAGCGCCGACGGACAGAAATTTGAGTCTCGGCTGCATACGTTCAAAACGCGTTACTCGTCCAAGTATTTTGGCACCAACAAGGGCGTGTCCGCCGTCACCCTGGTCGCCAACCATGTGCCGGTTAACGCCCGGATTATCGGCGCCAACGAACACGAGTCCCACTACATCTTCGACCTGCTGTTCAACAATACATCCCAGATCAAGCCGGATGTTTTGTCCACAGACACGCACGGTGTGAACCACGTGAACTTTGCACTACTCGATCTCTTTGACTATACCTTCGCACCGCGCTACGCCCAGTTCGGGCGGGTTATTGAGGAAATGTTCACGGTCAACGTCAGTAATGACGATAAGCCCGTGTTGTCCCTGAAAAAGCCGATCCGCGCGGATGCCATTGTGCAGGAATGGGAGACTATCCAGCGCATTGTTATCTCGCTTCAGCGCAAGACGACATCCCAGGCTGCACTGATCCGGAAACTATCTACGTACAGCAATACGCACCCGCTGGTGCAGGCCCTGACGGAGTATGACCGGTTGGTTAAGGCCAGTTACCTACTGAACTACATTGACGATGCAGCCCTGCGCAACTATGTACAACGGGCACTGAACCGGGGAGAGGCCTATCACCAGTTACGTAGAGCGGTGGCCTCGGTCAACGGCAACCGTTTCCGCGGCTCCTCCGATCAGGAAATCGACATCTGGAATGAATGCGCTCGGTTGCTAACGAACGCGATTATCTACTTCAATTCGCTGATACTGAGCAATTTGCTTGCTTACTATCGGGCCACGGGGGACCAGGAAAACCTGGAACTGGTGAAAAAGGTGTCCCCTGTGGCCTGGCTGAACGTGAATCTCAATGGCACCTACAGCTTCACGTTTGAGCAAAACGTGATCAATATGGCGGAGATTTTAAGCCCGCTGACCGGTGAATCTGGGAAACCGAAAAAGTAGGGCACTCTTGAAAGCCTTACCACGTGCGGGTTTCAGGGCGAAGTGTTATTTGCGGCGGGGATGTCCCTAGTACCCCAATATGGCTCGCTTATTTTTAAGCGCAGCAAATCCGGCATTGTGCGGAACAGGCAGGAACTGGCCGTTGGTTTTTTGGCCTATGGCCTAGCAAGTCACTTCTCGGGCCTGTAAATAAAACTGTGTAAACCGCCTATCATTGAACCATTACAGGGTAAGGATAGGCAATATGAACAAGAAAGAACTGGAAGCCTTCGCACGTGAGGCTGCCAAAACCCTCAAAACCGAGAAAGATCTCAACGAGTTCAGCCAGATGCTGACCAAGATCACTGTCGAAGCGGCGCTGAATGCCGAACTCGACGAACATCTGGACTACGATAGGCACCAGCCCTCCGACAACGCGAACAGCCGCAACGGCTACACCAGCAAGACCCTGAAAACCGAGGACGGTCAGTTTAAGCTAAACACGCCCCGTGACCGCGAGGGCAGCTTCGATCCGCAGCTGGTAAAGAAGGGTCAAACCCGCTTCACCTCCATGGATGACAAGATCCTGAGCCTCTACGCGAAAGGCATGACGACGCGGGAAATCGTCGCCACCTTCAAAGAGATGTACGATGCCGACATCTCGCCCACCCTGGTTTCCAAGGTGACAGAGGCTGTGATCAGTCAAGTTGTGGAGTGGCAGTCTCGTCCCTAAGGAAATGGTGGCAAAGGTATCAGGCTAGCGGCGAAAGCGGCCTGGAAAGCCACAGCCGGCGACCTCACTCTTCACCTGCAGCCAAGGTCGATGCCGAAATGGAGGCATTGATTATCGGCCTTAGGAAATCTCGAAATCTTGGAGCCCGAAGGCTTCAAAGCGAACTTTTGCGGCTGCATGATATTTCCTTGTCATTGGCAACAATACATAAAGTATTCCAGCGGAATCAGGTAAAACCCGTTAAAAGGCTCAGGAAGAAGTCGGAATTTGTCAGGTATGAACGGCCGGTACCTGGCGACCGAGTGCAGATGGATACTTGCAAGATTGGGCCAAACCTTTATCAGTACACATCCATTGATGACTGCACCCGCTATAGGGTATTGCGACTATACAAGCGTCGTACGGCTGCTAATACATTGGATTTCATCGACGCCATCATGGAAGAAATGCCATTCCCTATTCAACAAATACAAACCGATCGGGGCAGAGAATTTTTTGCCGCGAAGGTACAGAAAAAGCTGATGGATCTTGGGATAAAGTTCCGGCCAAACAAGCCAGGATCGCCGCACCTTAACGGTAAAGTAGAGCGGTCACAGAAAACAGATAAGACCGAATTTTATGTAGCCGTCGACCTATCGTCAGAAGAACTCGATGACCTGCTGGCCGAGTGGCAGCACTACTACAACTGGGATCGGCCTCATGGTGCTCATAAAGGTAAAACGCCTATGGAGCGGTACGTCGAGTTGTCGGAAGAAACGCCACTGTCCGAGGATGCTTACGCTGACTACGAGCCATCCAAAGAACGCATACAAGAGGCCAACTACAAACTAGATTTGGAGCTGGCCAGATTGAAACGATCTCTGTGAATCACACAAATAATAGGCCCATCTAGGAAAAATTGGAGCGCATTGAAAATGCCATTCGTCTCCCGGCGCCTTGCCTTTATTCGGGTATTCTCTATGTCGCTGGCGGCTAGATAAAGCTTGCAATCGGCGATTTTATGGTCCGCCTCAAAGTTCCCTCTCGTGTTAAAAATGAACCAAAACCATCCCTTAGGCAATCAGGCTAGTTAGTCCAACTTCTGCTGACGTGAAACAAGCCCCCGCAGACAAACGAGGGAACTGGTGATTGCGTTTCATCTCATTACGCTACCTAGCCTGCATCACAGTGGCCGCGTCCAGGCGGATGACACGGCCGTTCATATAGGCGTTTTCCGCCAAGTAGGCGCAGGTGTGTGCGAACTCCTCCATGTCGCCCATGCGTTTGGGGGCCTCACACATCTGGATCAGGGCGTCCTGCACCTTCTGATCGAAAGACTTGACCATGGGGGTACCAAAAAGACCCGGGGCGATTGAATTGACACGGATACCCAGAGGGCCCAGCTCCCGCGCGGCGGGAATGTTCATGCCGTTCACGCCGGCCTTGGAGCCCGAGTAGGCGCTTTGGCCGATCTGTCCCTCGAAGGCGGCCCCGGATGAGACGTTGACGACCACACCGCGCTCGCCCTTTTCATCCGGCTCGTTCTTGGCCATTTGTTCTGCGCACTTGGCCATCACGTTGAACACGCCCATCAGGTTCACGTTGATCACCGTGGCGTACTTCGCCAGGCTGCTGGCCACACCGTCCCGGTCCAGGATCTTGCAGGGTAGAGGAATGCCCGCGGCATTGATATCCACGTGGATCGCGCCGAACTTATCCATGATGACGGCGATAGCGGTATCAATGCTCTCCTCGGAGGTTACGTCGGTCTGGCAGAAGATGGCGCTCTCCTCACCGAGCTCCGCAACAGTCTCAGCGCCGGCTTCGGCATTCAGGTCGAGGAGGGCAACCTTTGCACCCTTCTCGTTCACCATGTAGCGAGCAGTGGCCTGCCCCAGGCCAGAAGCACCGCCGGTGATTACTACAACTTTATCTTTCAGGTTCACAAGAAGCCTCCAAATTTCCTTTACTCAGCTGAATGCATTTAGACCAGTCAAGGCCCGGCTGATAAGTAACTTTTGAATCTCGGTAGTGCCATCAGGGATCGGCGCGATAATGGCCTCCCGCGCCAGGCGTTCAACAATGAATTCCTTGGTAACGCCATTACCACCGTGAATTTCCAGCGCATCCCGTGTCGCGGTCACCGCTATCTCGGTGCCGTACCACTTGGCCATGGCGCACTGCTTGTCCGCACGCTCGCCGCGCATCACCATATCCATGGCCCTGTAGGCCAACAGCCGGGCGGCATCAATCTGGGTAGCCATGGTAGCAAGCTTGTCGGCGATCATCTGGTGACCACCAATCAACTTGCCGTGCTGCTTGCGCTCCTGGGCATACTTGATGGCCTCGTCCATGGCGCGGCGCGCCACGCCAACACCCCACATAGCCATGTGGCAGCGAGCGAATTCGAATATCTTCAGGGTATTCTTGAGTCCGGTACCACGGCCCCCCACTACATTCTCCACCGGCACCCGCACATCAGACATGAAAACCTGTGCTGTTGACTGGCCGTTCAGCGCCATCTTGGGGATTCCCACCGTCTCATAACCGTGCTCCTCACGGTCGATCAGTATATGGCTGATTTCGTTCTCACCCGTACGACAGGTGCAGATGAAGATGTCTGAGTACTCGCCATTCGAAATCCAGGTCTTTTCGCCATTGATCACCCAGTGGTCGCCATCGAGCACCGCACGGGTCTTGACTGCAGACACGTCTGAACCCACGTCTGGCTCTGAAATACCCATAGCAATGAATTTGTTGCAGTTGATAATATCTGCGAGATACTTCTCCTTGATGGCGTCAGGTGCCAGCTGACCTAATAACTCAGCATTCACCGCGTTGATAAAGCCGGGGATGGCGATATCCAGCGAGGTGTAGGCGACCTCTTCGAACACCATGAGGTGGGTAAGCCAGTCCATGCCGAAGCCGCCCCATTCCTCGCTGTGCGGCGCCTTGATCATGCCGAACTGGGTCAGCCCCTGAGTCCATTTCTGCATTTTCTCCCGGGGAATAAAGCCCTCGCCGTGCTCGCGGAAGGCCGGCTCGATTTCCGAGTCCAGGTATTTACGCAGATTCTCGATGATCATCTGCTGTTCTTCGGTTCGTTGGAAATTCATCGCTTTAATGTCCTTTACTGCTTTGCGAGTATGCTCACAGCTGCTGTTGCCTCTTCGAGGCCTACCAAGCCGCCGCCATTTTCCTGTACAGCGATCCGTGCACCCTCCACCTGCCTTGCGCCAGCCTCGCCGCGCAACTGGGTCACCAGCTCAAAGATCTGGCCTAGGCCGGTGGCACCGATGGGGTGCCCCCTGGACTCCAGGCCGCCGGAGGGATTGACCGGCACCCGGCCGCCCACGGTGAAATCGCCGCGCACGGCGGCAGGTCCGCCCTCACCCCAGGGTACCAGCCGCAGGTTTTCCACCTGGATGATTTCACCCATGGCGGTGGCGTCGTGTACTTCAACCACGCTGACATCACCCGGTGATACGCCGGCCTTTTCGTAGGCCTCTGCTGCGGCCAGGGCGGTGATGTGTTTCTCGTACTCATCGGCTGCGCGGTTTGTTCCGGAGCGAAATACACTGCTAAGCAACCTGACTGCCCGGGAAGCGTCGCCCTTAAGACGTTTTAGACCCTCGGCGCTGCACAGTACCGCCGCGGCGGAACCGTCGGATATGGGCGCGCACATGGGCAGGGTCAGAGGATAGGTGATCGGCGGCGCGGTCATCACCTCCTCCACCGTGTAGGGCACCTGGTACTGGGCAAAAGGGTTGTGCACGGAATGGGTGTGGTTCTTGGCGCAAACCGCCGCGATCTGCTCCTGGGTGGTACCGAAGGTCTTCATGTGCTGGCGGCAGAAAGCGGCGTACACGTCCATAAACATGCTGTAGGGCTTGTCGGACTGGGAGCCTTTGGGCGGGGTAATGCCCTCGCCCATTTTCAGCAGGTTTTCCTGGTTGGACTCCACCGTAGTCACATCCCAAGCCGAGTCGAAGGCAGCAAACATCTTCGCCTTGTCATCGGCGGACATTTTTTCCGTACCGACGGCGAGAGCGATGTCGCAGCTGCCAGCGCGAATAGCCTGGGCGGCTAGGTACAGCCCTGAGGTGGCGGAGGCGCAAGCCCCCTCCACATTAAAAATGGGGATGCCCTCAAACCCCATGGAACGCAAGGCTACCTGACCGGGCACCATGTGCTGATCCTGCAGGAAGCCGATGACGCAGGACGCAAAAAAGGCCTCGCCTACCTCACTTTTATTCGCCCCCGCATCTGTGAGGGCCATCTGCACCGCCTCGGCAGTCAGTTCCTTGTAGCTCTTGTCCATGTGGCGGCCAAAGGGGGTCATGCCGACACCGGCGATATACACGTCAGTCATGCTTCTCTACTCCTGTTACCGACCCTGAAATTGCGGCTTGCGTTTCTCGGTGAAGGCGGTCAGGCCCTCCTGCATATCCCAAGAGCGCTGGTGTTTGCGGAACTCATACATCTCGTGCATCAGGGCGTCGTCGCGGGACTTGTCAGCAGCGCCGTTGGCCACCATCTTCATGCGACGCAGGGCAATAGGACTCTTGGCGGCGATGTGAAGGGCCAGCGCTTGAGTAGCTTCCTGCAACTGGTCGTCTGCCACCAGCTCGTTGACGAAACCGTAGGTTTTCATCTCCTCGGCCGACAGGGTCTTGCCGGTGAACAACAGGTACTTGGCCACGTTGTGGGGCACTATGCGCGGCAGCACGGCGGCGCCGCCCGCGCCCGGGTAGACCCCGAAGTTGGCGTGTGCATCACCGATCCTGGCGCTCTCTACAGCGACCACCAGGTCAGCGCACATGGCGGTTTCTAGTCCGCCTGCCATGGTAATCCCGTTGAGGGCGGCGATTACCGGCTTAGGAAAGTCGCGTAGCGGGTTCAACACATTGTCACAGAGGCGGTCGAGGAAATCGGGCTCACCCGGGGGCACATTGAGGCTGTCCAGCACCTGCTTGAGGTCCGCCCCGGCGCAGAAAGCCTTGCCCCTCCCGGTGATAACCAACACCCTGATACCAGCGTCGGCGGCGATTTGAGTGAGGTACTCCTCGAACAGGGCCACCATATCCAGACTAATAGAATTCATAGCGTCGGGCCGGTTCATGGTCAACCAGGCCACCCCATCCCTGTTCTCGTACAGAAGGCTGGCGTTGCTCATTGGGTAAACTCCTAATACAGGCCCGCTCACGGACCCCTTATAGTTTGCAGAGACCAGTGCGCGTCTCACTCCGATATTGTTGAAATACTATAAGCGTTAGTGGCAGCCTGCCCCTTGTCGTCAGGGTTAAATTACTTGTCTGTACGATAGTTGCTCAGGGCACTTGCGAGCCGGTTCGGGTGAATCCACCCGTATGACGAGCGGCACTGACATCAGCCTCTGGTAAAAGGTGGGTTATCAACGGTTCGCGACTCCACAGGTTCCAGTATCTACTTGAAGCGTAGGTGAGCACCCCGGGACGGTGAACTAGTCACAGACATAAAACATGGCACTACTTGCACTTGCGCGGCTCGTATTTAGGTAGAGGAAGATCCCCTCCTACCCCGAGAGTTACTTGAGCCGACTCATAAACTTAGTCACCCCACCTTGCGGCCAGACTCTTCCCAGTATTTTTCCCTGACATTACGACGCAGCACCTTGCCGACCACACTGACGGGGATTTCCGAAACGATATCGATGGTTTTGGGGGTCTTGTAGCCGCCGAGTTCGTTACGCACGTGCTCTATCAATTCAGTGGGATAGGCCGATACACCCTCCTTTAGCATGACCTCCGCATGGATCGCCTCGCCCCACTCTTCGTGTGGGATGCCCACCACAGCAGACATCAAAACCGCCGGATGACTGTTAAGTGCGGACTCTACCTCGTTGGCGTAGATATTGAAGCCGCCGCTGATAATCATGTCCTTCTTACGATCAACGATGTGGAAAAAGCCACGCTCGTCAATCCGACCAATGTCACCTGACTTCCAAAAACCATCTTGGAATTCTAAGGCGGTTTGCTCCGGGTTACCGAGGTAGCCCGGTACGATGGCGCGTGAGCGCAGCCAGATTTCACCGGTCTCGCCTCGCGGCACGGGATTACCGTCGTCGTCCATGATCTCCAACTCGGTAAAAGGCGCCGGACGGCCAGCGGAGGCTAGGTGCGAATCATCGCCGCCCTCCACTAAGTGATCGGACTTGCTCATGGACAACGCAACACCGAAGTGCTCGGTGGATCCGTAGACCTGGATGAAGTTGTTGCCAAACGCTTCTTGCAGTTCCGCCAGTTTGCTGGGGCTCATGGGGGCTGCGCCGTAATACATGTTTTCCATGGTCTTCAGGCGCGCTCTTCCGGCCTCGTCCATGTCCAGCAGCCGGTACAACAAGGTTGGCACCGCAAAGCCGTTTGTAATGCGCTCGGCAGCAATATTGTCACACCAAGCTTCAAGATCCGGGACATTCATCGTCACGGTGCAGCCGCCCTTGAAAAGGGTCGGCGCAAACATCATGCCGCTACCGTGAGTGATCGGCGCCAAGTGAATCAAGCGGGTTTCCGGCGTCCAGGCGGGATCCGGCAAGGCCCAGAATGAGTCGCGGCAGGCAAACCAATTGTCGACGGTATACATGGCGCACTTGCCCCGCCCAGTGGTCCCGCCGGTGAAACGCATGAACACCACGTCATCGCGGTCGTCAAGCACAACGTTGGGATTGCTGTCGTCCACCTGCTCCAGTAGATCCCAGAACAGGTGTACCCCGGGATATACCGTTTCAGGCTTATCCATCACCACGATAGTGATCTGCCGCTCGCGCAGCATCTCGTAGTGGCTTTCCAGCAGGTCAGCCTCCATGAACACTACCTTGGCGCTGACCGTATCGATCTGATAAGTGTGATCCTCTAGGCTATCGCGGTAGTTGGTATAGCACACGGGGGTGCCGGCTTTTACCGCAGTAAACCAGTGGAGAAGAGAGGCGTTGTCGTTATCTAGGATTACCACCGCGTTGTCGCCGCGCTGCAGATCTAGTTTCTCCCGCATCATGTTGACGATGCGATTGGTCAACCGGTGGAATTCCCGGAAGGTGTAGCGGCGATTGCGCTCCACATTTACGAGGGCCTCGCGTTCTGCGAAGGTGTCTGCCAAACGCTCACTGATAACGCTGAAATTTATCTTCATATTGGTATCCTCAGGACCAGTTACAGACCCGGCTACACACGGTCTCGATTAGATCCATGGGCAGGGGCAAGAATGCGGCGATGGGGTCGTGGGCGATCGCTAAGACAATGTCGGGCATTTTCGATAACGGGATATCGTGGCGAGTAAAATCCCTTGGGTGGCCCATCTCTTCCAGCAGCGCACTTATTCTAGCTGCACAGGCCAACACAGCTGCGCGGCCCTCGCCCTCCACGCCGAACACACCCTTCAGGCGATCTGCTACCGGCACGTAGAAGTCGGCGAACTCCTCCATCACGATGGGCAGCAGCACGCCGTTCGCCTCACCGTGATGAATGTGACAGACGGCGCCAAAGGCGTGAGCGAAGTTGTGTACAGGCGACGGCCCGAAGTCGTTCACCACCGAGTTACAAGCCATGGCGCTGGCGTTGAGCATGGCCTGGCGCGCCAGCAGATCCGATCCATCGGCAACCACTTTGGGCAAGTTCTGCATGATGATCTTCGCGCTGGTCTCCGCGTGGGCCAGGGTGAAGTGCCCCGTATTGGGGTGTCCCATGGTTTCGATAGCATGGGTCAGCGCGTCCATACCGGTGGCGGCGGTGAGCATCGGCGGCAGGCCGGTGGTCATATGAGCATCCAGCACCGCGATGTCCGACTCTAGGTAGTGGCTGACGATCAGGTGTTTGATGCCCAACCCCTTGTTGTAGATCACCGCGCCGTTGGTCACCTCAGCACCGGTACCCGCGGTGGTGGGCACCGATATATGCGGGACGCCCATGTGCTCGACTTCCGGCCACTGCATCATCTTGACCGGCGACTTCAGCAACTGAGACACGCTGTCCACCTTGGAGTACATGGCAAGCTTGACCAGTTTGACCGAGTCTAGGACACTGCCGCCGCCCAGGGCCAGCAGACCGTCTGCTCCGCTGGCCCTAGCCACTGCCAGGCAGTCATCGATACAGCTGGACTCGGCGTCCGGCGCCGTATCAGTGAATACACCCGCCAACCGGACCCCGCCGGGACCGCGCTGCTCATCGAACAGAGCAGCGACCCTGTCGACCACCCCTGCATCCTTAAGGCCCTGGTCACTGACGAGGAGAACTTTACTACTTCCCAGGCCGCTGAACAGGCCGGGCAGTCTAAGGACAGTGCCGGGGCCCGCGTGAACCATAGTTCGCTGCCAGTATTGAAATGCGCCAGTGCTGGACATCTTTTATTCCTCTTACGCGTTAGTGACAGCGAGATTCAGACACCCCGGTGAACCAGCCCGAAGAAGGGCTTGGCGCTCGGGTCGGTCTCGAAGCTGGTCAGGTAGTTCTTGGTTTCTAGGTATCCCTCTAGGGAAGAGATGTTGATCTCGCGCCCGTAGCCGCTCTGTTTGTGGCCGCCGAAGGAGATGTCACCGGTAACCGCGTGCCAGTCGTTGACCCACACGGTGCCCGCTTCCAAGCGATAGGCCACTTCCTGGCCCGCAATTGGGTCACCCGTCCAGACACCCGCCGACAGGCCGAAGCAGGAGTCGTTAGCCATGGCAATGGCCTCCTCGATATTGCTGTACCGGATCACCGACAGCACCGGGCCGAAGATTTCCTCCTTATAGATCTTCATGTCGGGGGTCACGCCAGTGAAGATTGTGGGCTGCACAAACATGGCGTCGGGAAACCCCTCTACCTCCAATGGGCCACCTCCACAGGCAACCGTCGCGCCCTCAGCCTTGCCCGACTCGACATAACCCAGAACCCGCTCGTAGTGAGCCCGGTAAGCCATGGGCCCCAATGTGGTGCTGGCATCGAACTGGCTACCTGCTTTCAGCTTACTCACTAGCTCCACCATACGCGCCACAAGTTCGTCGTGGATGGACTCGTGGACGAACAGGCGGGTGCCAGAGATACAGATCTGTCCTGAACCCAACAGGAAACCGAAGGTCGCCCCCTTGGCGGTCAGCTCTAGGGGCGCGTCCGGCAACACGATGCCGGGCCCCTTACCACCAAGCTCCAGGGTAACGCGCTTCATGGTGTCGGCGGCCTCCTTCTGAATCATCACCCCGGTGCGGCCGGAGCCGGTGAAGGAGATCTTGGCGATGCCTGGATGGGAAGAGAGCGCAGCGCCCACGTCCGATCCGTGACCGGTGACCACGTTGACCACCCCCAGGGGGAGCAGATCCTGTATCAGCTCCATCGCTCGCACCACCGCCAGGGAGGCCGTTTCGGCGGGTTTGATAATGACAGTGTTGCCCGCCGCTATAGCCGGCAGCATCTTAAGGAAGGCCAGGAACAGGGGGCCGTTCCAAGCCGTAATCAGGCCGCATACACCCAGGGGCTGTTTGACCACCTTGACGTCCAGAGCCTCCGGCATGGGGCGCACCGGCGGGTACTCGACAAAGGGGTAGCTCTCTAGGCCCTCGGCGAAGATCTGGATAAACTGCATCACCGCGGGTATATCGAATCCCTGCAGGCGTGTTACCGCCAGGCCGGTACAGCTCGCCTCCAGAGCCAACAACTCTTCCATGTTCGCAGCCAGCACCAGCGTCATGCGGGCGATGATATTGGCTCGCTCACTGACGGAGGTAAGCTTCCAGGTCTTGAAAGCCTCGGCCGCTGCCGCCACAGCCTGATCCACATCTGCGGCACTGCCGGATGCTGCCCTGCCGATCACCTGCCCGGAGACTGGATCGACTAAGTCGATATACTGACCGGAGGACGGAGGAACAGATGCTCCATTGATGATATGGTTTTGGGTCGGGATACTCACGCTGGCAACTCCCTGCAATACTTTTGAATTATTAGCCAGCTAGACTATAGATATACCCCCACCCGAACTTGACGGAATCGACAAAATACCCGGCCCAACGGCCATCCCACCCCTAACTCGAGCAGCCATTACACCAGCGAGGGTAAACTTGCCCTTTGATTTCACGATGTTAAACTTTGCAGCGAAGCTCAGTGCCACAGCTCAGAGAATGTGGCAGCTATAATAAGCCAGCCGCCTAAAGCTGCGGCATTTCGATCAGAGAACGCTGTACCCCGATGAACGACGCCAAAAATCTAGCCAAAACAGCCACCACCATCGCCTCCTACTCACTGGCTATCCAGAAAGCTCTGGAGGCCAATGGCTACGATGCGGAGGATATTTTCGAGGCAGCAGGGATCGGTCGCGTGCCCGGGCCCGATCCCATGGATCGCCTCACCACCGCCGAACTGGCCGCCGTGTACCGAGAGTCGGTAAAGCGCAGCGGCAATCCGGCTTTCGGACTCACCGTGGCACGATTCATGCACCCCGGAGCTGTTCATGCTCTCGGCTACGCCCTGTTGGCGAGCTCGTCCCTCAGGGATGCCTGTGAACGACTGGTCTATTACTTCCGCCTTGCCAGCGAACAGGGCATCTATCGGATCGAGGAAGAGGGGGACCGGTTCTGCCTGATCCTCGATGTGACCACCGAAGGAGTCGCCTACGAAACCATCGACGCCTGGAATGCCTTTGTTATCCGCATTTTCAGGATGATCTACAGGCCGGATTTCACCCCCCTCTCTGTCAGCCTGACACGACCCTGTCCGCCCGGTATTGAAGAGCAATACAAAACAAGCTTCCACGTGCCGGTGACATTCGACGCACCAAACTGCCAGATCTGCATGGAGCGCGCGATCGTCGACGAACCACTGTCGGGCGGTAATCGCGAAATTGCCAGCCAGCACGATCAGATCATGGAGGGATACATCGCAGCCCTGGACCAGGACGATATCATTACCCGCGTCAAGCGAGCTATTGTCCAGTTCCTACCGTCAGAAAACTGCACCAAGCAAAGAGTCGCCAGCGAACTCGCCATGAGCCCCAGCGCCCTGCAACAGAAGCTGGCCACGCTGGACACCAGCTTCCAAGATCTGCTCAACCAGATCCGCCAGTCCCTGGCTATGGACTACATGGAGCAGTCCCGGGTCAGTATCACAGAGATGAGCTTCCTGCTCGGCTTCAGCGATACCAGCAGCTTTACCCGCGCCTTCCGCCGCTGGACAGGCAAATCTCCACGGGACTTCCGTCGCGAGCGGAGCATTGAGCCGTAGCAGACCAAAGAGACAAAATGTGATCCCGAACTCACCGTAACAGTTATTCGTAGAATTTATGCTGATTTCAGCGGTTGCCTTGGAGGCAGGGTTGGAATCCAGCGCGCTCTTCTGTCGTTTGAATCTGCACGCCGTACACGTACTTGGGTAAAATCAGGGCCTCAACAGGTAGGACAGCACGCCCGGTTGTAGTTTCCTGGCTCACCTGCCCAGTATCTCTTCGTTGTGTTGACCCAGCCGCGGGATAACGCCCATCTCCTGTGGGGTCAGGCTGAAGCGGGGGGCGGGTGACGGTAGCAGGAATTCCCCATCCAACACGAAGCAGCCGCGCTCCCTGTTATGGGGGTGCTCCGCCGCCTCGGGCAGGGTCAGTACCGGCGCGAAACAAGCATCGGTACCCTCCAACAGCTCACACCAGTGAGCTTGAGGTTTACTGGCGAACAACGCGGTCATTTTCTGCCGAGCCGCCGGCCAGGTTTTCGGGTCGTGCTGGCGAGTAAAGTCAGGGTCATCTCCAAACCCACACAGCGCAATCAGTTCCCGATAAAAATTTGGCTCCAAAGCCTGCACGGTGATGTAGCGGCCATCGGCGCAGGCGTAAGTGTTGCACCAGTGCGAACCAGCCCGGAAGAACGTCTCTCCCGGCTCCTCGCTGATAGCCCCCTCAGCGCGGACGCTCGCCAGCAGTGTTTGGTTATAGGCCGCCCCGTCGCAGATGGCAGCATCGATAACTTGCCCTTCCCCAGTGGCCTTGGCATGCAGAAGAGCGGAAAGAACCCCGATCAGAAGCATGTTCGAACCAGAACCGATATCGCCCAGCACTGTGGGGGGGGGATAAGGCGTGTCCCCCGGCAGGCCCCCGTAGTGAAGCACGCCGGAAATCGCTAGGTAGTTGAGGTCGTGGCCGGCGCTTCTGGCAAGGGGGCCGACCTGCCCCCAACCAGTCATGCGCCCGTAGATCAGGGCGGGCCTGCGCTCGAGGCAGACTTTTGGGCCAAGTCCCAGTCGCTCCATAACCCCCGGGCGGAAACCTTCGATCAATACGTCAGCCTCCTCCACCAGGCGCAGCACCGCGTTGATGGATTCCGGAATTTTCAGATCCAGCGCAATCGATTTTTTTCCCCGCCGAAAAAAGGCGGATTCGATGACGCCACCGACACCGGCCCCATTGGGGTTCTCTGCCGCGCGCTCCACCAATATCACTTCGGCCCCCAGATCCGCCAGCATCATACCGGTAATGGGACAGGGGCCGATACCGGCGATCTCTATCACTTTTATTCCTTCAAGTGGCCCCATGGGTACCATCCTATCTTTTGTCTTCATTCCCCCGTGTCAGGTCAACAGGGCCTACTGCCAGCAGGACCCTAGGCTCTGAATCGACGCGAGGGCGACCAGCTTCCGCTCGGCCTCTGCGACCACCGGGCGCAGAAATTCGTAGAATTTCCGAGAAGTATCTAACTAATTGGTGACAATTAATTCTTAGAGGTCTCTGACGGGTTCATTTTATTTTCCAAAAACTGACAAGCCTGGGATATTGATTTTTTTGCTTCTGGCAAAAAAGTAAACAATTGAAAAACGTGCATCATCCTTGGCCAAATCTTCACGATTACATCTCCACCACACGACTTTAAAGCATTTTCAAGCAATATAGGATGCCTACGAAAAATTTCATCGCCCCCGGCTTCAACCAAAATTGGGGGAAGGTTTCTTAAATCGCCATTTAAAGGTGAGATCATGTAGTTGCTTTTATCTTCATCTCCAAAATAAGCATCCATTAAGGGGAACGCATTTTCAGTAAACATAGGATCAGATTTTTGAAGATCAGAGTAATCATATTTTGACCAATCACAATCTACAGCAGGAGAAATCAGCCATAGTGCACAAGGGTGTTTAAGACCAATTTCTTTTATTTTCAACATGGTCGCTAAGGCCAGGTTACCACCAGCCGAATCACCTGCAATACAAAGCCTAAAATTAGCTCCCGTAATTTTTTTAACAATTTCTTGGTAGACAGTTACACAATCCTCAAGTGCAGCAGGGAATGGATGCTCTGGGGCCAAACGGTAGTCAGGAACAATCACAACACACTTGAGCTCCTTCGCTAAACGGGAGCAAAACCGCTGGTAAACTTTAGGGGAATGTGAGACGAATCCACCGCCATGAAAGTAGAGTAACGCTTTTGAGGAGTCACACCCTCGCGGCTTTATAATATGGGCAGAGACATCTTTATATTTTTTATTACAAATACTAACGCCGAATACTTTCCCAAAGAAGAAGAACTCTAGAAAACTCATCCTTTTACGAAATTTTTTAACATTTGCATCTTCACCCCACAAAGACCGCAATAATATTTTGCATATTTTATTCAGCAAAACAGCTCTAAAACTAGGGCATCTCTGATTAATTCTTCCGATGAGGGATAATAGGATCTTCGCTCAACGGCCCCGAGAAAATACGATGAAGCAACTCTCTCTGACAGATAACTTTGAGAAGCACCGCAAGAAAACCCGTAAGGAGCAGTTTCTCGAAGACATGGATCGCATCATTCCCTGGCAAGGATTGGTGGATGCCATCACGCCGTTTTATCCCAACCCGCAAGGTGCGGGGCGTCGTCCTATCGGCATTGAGAGAATGCTGCGCATCTACTTCTTGCAACACTGGTTTCAGCTCTCTGATCCCGCCGCTGAAGAGGCGATTTACGATTCCCGTGCTATGCGTCGCTTTGTCGGTATTGACCTGGGCACTGAGCCTGCGCCGGACGAGACAACCATCTGCAAATTCCGCCACCTCATGGAAAAACGCAATCTGGGAGACCAGTTCTTCCACCTGGTTAACCAGTATCTGAAAGAGAATGGCCTGAAAGTGAACCGCGGCACCATCGTTGATGCCAGCATCATCAGTGCGCCCAGTTCGACCAAGAACAAGAAGAAGCAGCGCGATCCGGATATGCGTCAAACCAAGAAAGGCAACCAGTGGTACTTCGGAATGAAAGCCCATATTGGCGTGGATACGGAAACCAAGTTGATTCACTCGGTGGTGGCCACGGGCGCCAATGTTCACGACTCGGTCGTCATTGGCGACCTGCTGCATGGCGAGGAAGAGCTGGTCTTTGGTGATTCGGCTTACAGTGGAAAAGGTGACGCGATCAACGAAGCGGCTCCCAATGCACTGGATCTGACTCAGAAGAAAGGTAGCCGCCACCAAACATTGACGGAAGCTGAGCGCGACTTTAACCGTAGAAAATCCAGAGTTCGTGCGCGAGTGGAACATGCCTTCGGCGTCATGAAGGGCCAGTTTGGCTTCAGGAAAGTCAGATACAAGGGGTTGGCTAAAAATGCCCATTACCTGTTTGCCACCTGTGCGTTAATCAATCTGGTCATGGCCAAAGAGCATTTATTGAAACAACGAGGCGCGCTACAGGGGTAGTCCGCCCGAAAATCGGGGCTAGGTGCGCCAGGCGCATAAAGGCTCTTCAAAAGCGCGCTAAATAGCGCAGAAAAGAGAGAAATGAGCGCCTGATTATTGAATTTAGCAGCCGTCATGTCGGTTCTCTTCAATTAATCAGATGTTCCCTAGGCATAAAATCTCCTTTTATTGTAATTAAAAATTAAGTCTGAGTGCAGCATTAACAGTTCGAGGCGGGTTGGTTAGCGCCCAATGAGCTCCAGGCTGAAGCGGGACATCTCCACTAAAGGTTTTAACCAGCTCATCACTAATATTTTTAACATGAACTTCTAGCCCCCAACTTTCCGAAAGACTTTTCAACCCAATTCGACCGTTATATATCCAATATTCCTCTTGATAATCATCTGGATCCAAATCCGGGTCCATATATTCCCCACCTTTAAAATTAGCATCCCCACCGAGCACAAACTTTAAGGGCCAATCCAAAATCTGGGACTCATAACTAAATGAGAAGCTACCTGACAACCTTGGAGCCCTATGTAGCTCTTTTCCAGACAAATCACATTCAGGGCTAGGAGGCAGAGCGACTATCCCCTGAACTTGATACCCGGGCTCTAGGGGAGCCTCCGTTCGGCATGTGGCATCTTTATAATCAACAAACTTAGCATCGTTGTACCCTACATTCATTGAAAGGATCAAACCTTCAGCAGCAAGTAAAGTCATATCAAATTCAACGCCATTTGTTCGCACTTCATTTGCATTACTTTGGGTAAAGGTTAATCCGGTAAATGTTCCCAGCTGATATCTATCATATTCAGTATAAAAAGCCCCAAAATTCAACCTTAAACGTTGATCGAGCAGTGATGTTTTAACACCCGCCTCAAGGGTATCGCTGGACTCGGCATCAAATTCATATTCATCTTTACTAAATGCCGCAATATTAAAACTACCAGCTCGATACCCCTGAGAAAATGTTGAATAAATTGTTACATTCTCATGAGGCTCCCAGCTTAAAGATATTTTTGGTGAAAAATCCCTAAATATAAGAGTTTCGTCCGCAGTATACCCTCCCAATATCAGCACATCCCATATTGGATACGGGCCCGCATCAGTAAGAATAGCAGTACCATGTTTCTTATCATCTGAATATCGAGCTCCTAACGTCATAACTAGATAATCAGTGATTGACCATTCAACTTGGGAAAACACGCCAAACGACTCAACATCGACAGTGAAATTTCCGTACAGCCTCGACAACTCACCATCATCATTTGTTACCAAGCCTGTAACGAGATCTAACACCCCACCGAGACCAAGCTCATCAGGAGAGAGACCACCAACATTTATAAACTTTATAAAATCAGCCCAAATTGGGACACCGACCTCTGACTCAAGGTCTGTTTCCAAATAGAACAACCCAGCTACGTATTGAAATCTCCCAGGTGGCGAAACAACTCTCAACTCATGACTTATTTGCTCAAACTCTTGATCAACGAACATTCTGACAGCATTTGCTGATTGACCATCAAGATCTGTTCGAAGCGCATCATCCAAACCAACCATTCCATAAACATAGCTGAACGTATGATCCCACTTGTCATAAGTAAATTTTATCGGAGCAATATAGCCGCTACCACTTGATTCATTTTCAGAAGAATTTGAATTCCTCCTATCAAGATTAGACTCAAATCCAGGCGTCAACACCTCACCAAGAGCTCTTAATTGGGGAGGATACTTATGAATTTCATCCCCAACGAATGCGCCAATGTAATAATCAAGATGATAGTAACTTGCATCAATTGAAAAGTTATCGCTAATATCTGCCCTAATAGAAATTCTTGCTTGTTCAATATCTTTATTTCTTGACTTTCCACCAGTAACTAGGTTTTCTACAAAACCATCTTCTCCGGCGCTCCTTAAAGCTAAACGAAAGGAAATTTTATCCGTTAACGGACCCGATATCGCACCTTCATAGTTTTTAAAGTTTCTATCGCCAGAGGCCAGATTTACAAAGCCCTCCCATTCCCTCGTTGGCATACCATGATCAATCTTTATAACCCCACCGGTAGCATTCCTACCATATAATGTTCCTTGCGGCCCTTTCATTACTTCTATTTTCGCTAGATCCACAAACCCAGGCTTTAAGAAATCTAGCCTTGGCACATAAACATCATCCAAAATGTAGGCAACCGCTTGCTCACCAATTACATTCAATTCAGCCGTTCCTATACCCCTCATATACATTGCATTGTAATCTGTATTTATTGACACATTTGGCAATAACCTAGCCATATCTGTTAAGTCTGATATAGCTTTATCTCTCATTTCATCGCCAGAAACTACAGTAATAGCGATTGGCACATCTCTAACATCTTGCGTACGTCTTTGAGCTGTAACAGTTACTTCCTCAAGTCGATACCCTTGACCTCCGTTTTCGGCAAGTGCAAATTCATGGTCAGAGCACAAAACTATAAGAAGCATTAAAGGCAGAAACCGAATGTTCATATTTCCAAACAACTCTATTATGATTTTAGATTTTTCACATTACTCCAAAATCATCTCACTTAGCTTAGCCTATTCGTCATTTCAGTTAGCCCAACAGCACCAACCCGTGATTCAGCTATATCGCTGCGCTAGGATAGCGATACAGTACGCCCCTAGGTACTTCTAGCCGAATTTAGGGTTTCAGGCGCCCCCCTCTAACACCAACTCATACATACAATCTAAGCCCTCGACGATAGCCGCCGGGGGGATGTAGGGGAATTTTCAATTTATTGCACGCGGCGTCTGGTTCCCGCCTTTGTCCGTCACCATTACGACACCTCAGGGCTAGACAGACAAAAACGGGATCGCGGTTGAAAATCACTCAATGATAGGTGCTGTGACCCAATGGCGCTTCAAGAGAAACACACATCATGGGATTGCCCATAATTAACCCAACGCATTGCACTCTAAGCCGGTCAAGACCGTGATCTCAATCGCGCCGAAGGCTTAGTCTTTACCGGATTTGAGCGAGATGCAAACTCTTGTGGGGCAACCACAGCGACCCCAGCCATTACCCCCCCCGCCTTGAAACTGGTCACAGAACCGCTGGCCAACACGGCCCGCTATGACAAGCTGAGGAGAACACCCCATAAACACTGATGCGATGGTCGCCACGCTGAAGTCCCTGAAGCTGCACGGCATGACCGATGCGATCTCAACGCTCTCTGAGCAAGCCTCACCGGCTTACCAGTTTTGTGCTCTACTAAAACCGGACAAACAACATAGGGTTAAAATTGACGCTACTGGTTCTACCCCGTTTTACGAACCGTTTATAATTTCCTAATACGTCATTGCCCCTTAGGTATACTAGATACTGTCTGCTGCCTTAATTGTGACATGCCCCAGGATTACCGGACACCCAGTTAAGCATATAGCGCCTGTTTCGAACGCAGCTAGGCTAATGTTGCCCAAGGTCGAATGCCGTCGATGGGGATTGTAAAACCCTTCGATATATTCGAACACTGCCTTTCTTTATTGATCGCGTGTTTTGAACGTTTCCCGTTTAATCGTTCAGTCTTCATCGCTTCATAAAATCTTTCCATCACTGCGTTGTCATGACAATCACCCCGCCGACTAAGACTGCACTCAATACCTAAATTAGTTAGCATTTTCTGAAATTCCGCTCTCGTGTATTGATTACCCAGATCAGAATAATGGATCAACTTTCAGCGATACAACTACAACAGATCGCCATAACCAAGTCACTCATCACCCACTCAGCGATCAGGATTGTTCACATGAGCGATGAGCCACACTGCAAACTCATTTACACCGTGATTGCATCACTAAGCTGGCGTCCGAGCAAAACACGGTCATTTTTCGAAATGGCTTTTTTACTATTGTTGATGTCCTTGAGTCATCGGATCTCAAATTAAAATCAACGCAAGACGGGAACATTCAAATTGACTCTTTTTTAGAGTTTGAAGCCCTACGAAGGGAATACGGCGTCTTCATTATAAACCGTAGCAAAAGAGGGTTTGTACTGAACAGCCTATAACTTGCCGTTGAATTCTTATCCTATGGCCTAGATATTCACTTCTCCCAGTATTCGATCACTCAAAAGAATCACCCTTAATATCAAAAAAGATCATTGGACTTATCAGTCATCTTGATATCTTGTAGAACATGGGGATTTTCTCTCTTGCTGCGACTCGTAGTTCTGATACCCCTGAATGCCAGAATCCGACAATGATATAAGGCAGCAATCACTTCCCGCATGTGGGATCCACTTTTCACCTTGAACTCAATTTGTTTGTTCAGCGCCATATTATCTTCATCAACAGGCTGCAAAACCACCACATTAGTATCCATATTCAAGCCAATGGGGCGGGAAAAACCTGACAAATCCATTGTTTTTTGTTCAGCCACTACCCCTTCATCGTACCTACCTTGATAGACATAGTCATAGTCACGCCTGCCATCTTCAAATTTTATATAAAACGGAACCTTAATGTTTTTGTCCGCCATGTCAGTTCTATATTTCTTGATTTCATCGGCCAGTATTTCCAAAAAAGTCTCTGGAGAATCAACTTTTTCCGCGCCGCCCAGCTCTGATTGAGAGATGATCTCTTGGCAATAATATCTAGCGCAGTGACAAATTTTTGAAACTACCGTCTCTGGCACCGAGCTCCCAGCCACAAAAATATTCAGGCCGTGATCAGGGCCTTCCAGGCTACTATCAGTGTAGAGTTGCTCATTCATGCGTACTGTAAGCTTCTCATCGTAGAAATATGACTCAAGGACTGAGTTCAGTGCTCCGACAAACCTCTTTGAAAAAGCCATCACAGAAGGGCAAACGAGCTTGTCACCTTGAAAAATGACACGATCCTTCTCGACACCAATAAGCGCTTTATTTTTGGGATAAATATCGCAGATGGTTACGGATTCACCAAATTCGAATTGATCATTAATCACACTCATATCTCCAGACCACCCTTACAGTCAAGATAGTAAAAAAAAACGGAGAATTGCAAGTGTTTTTTAACAAAAAACCCTTGGAAATTTAGTAAGTTAAGTTAAATTATACTTTTTAAAAGCGTGCCAAACCTTGAGATATTTATGGCCCCAAGTACAAATAGAGCGGTCTCATAAAGAGGCCCAGAGCCTATTTGCCTATGAATCGTAAACCTAGGCGTATTGGGGACATTTCCGGGAGTGATTAATGTTTTTTTCCTCCGTTACCGGTGAGAGTCTGTCATTCACAGCATGATGCCGATGAGTAAATATTAAGCCTTAGATACCAGCCAATAGCCCATCGGCATGGTCACAACGCAGCTTCCAAGACACGACCAAAGAATTAGCTCAAAGCTACACCTTATTTGTAACCCCTGTAATTGACAGCCTATTCACTAAAAAATAATCCTGTGGAAAGTCCTCAAACCCCAACACCTTTCAGGTGGCTTCCATCAATCATCTTGCGGATAATCAGCACTTTTCCGATCAATGGCTGAGACCACCCTATATACCGGGTCATAGTTACGTGGATACCATCCTTTGGGCTTAAAGTAACCCCTTATCTTATTGGCAAGCTGCGGGGCATTCACCTCTAATCTTGCTAGCGGGGATGCCAATAGCTCCAATGTCGCAAATTCATGTGGCTGGTAGGCACCACGGATAGCCCTGCTTTTTCCCACCAACGTCACCGTTTTGCCAATGTCATGTAACAGTATGAGGCAGACCGTAAGGTCTCGCTGGGACAAATTCCAGTTACCGATGGATCCCTTCTCAAACCGCTCAAGCATATCGGCGCTGTGATCTAGCAACCCACCAGGATACGCATGGTGGTAGCACTGACTTGCCGGTGCGTTCAGAAAGCCCATCGCAATATTTGAATCGCGAAAAGCATCGGACAAAAATCGTTTTAGTGCCGGTGTAGATACTGATATCCAGGATGAGATCACGGTTTTCAGTTGTGGAACAAAGGTCGGCAACACCCAATCCCTGGGAAGCAAAGCGACGACAGAGGCCGGCACATCCATACTTAGACACGCAAAACGCTGAACCGCAATAAGATGCCCTCCACCATTTTCATAAAGGTCACCCCAGACCTGCACGATTTCTCCAAATTGCGCTTCGCGCTGAGTCGGACTAAAACAGTCATGATGCAGCATTGCCGTTGCCGTTCCTGCTGCACACCCAAGTTCATACCGGCTATATCCAACCCTCACGGGGCTAAGTTGGTCGAATCGACCCAATACGCGGAACTCACTGCCCTCCAACCGCCTGACCAATTTCAGCTTAGATTCTGTACCTGAGTTTTGGACTGCTGCCAGTTGCTTCTTATCCAAGTGAATGTGCATCTGCCATCTCCTTATCCTCTGTGACTGCAATCATGTGCTCAAAGGCAGAGCCATCCATGCGGGTAAGATTGGGGATGTAGCGGGAATAGACCTTGAACAGCATCTCGGTGGTGGCATGCCCCAGAAACCGGGCCACCCATTCTGGATTCTCTCCGGACGCCAGCAACAGCGTGGCAGCCGTATGCCGGGTTTGATAGGGACGACGCTTCTTCAAGCCCAGGTGTCTTAACAGGGGGTACCAGACCCGCTTGGTGACGTTGTTGTGCTCTAGCGGATTACCCTCGGCATTACAGAAGACATAGGCGCTCAGATGGCCTGTGGCCTGGTACTGGTCTTTTAAGGCGTTGTAGACCGGGCCAAGCATGGGAATCTCACGTTGGCTCCCATCGGTTTTGGTATACTCAGCCTTCCCAGCCACCAGTGTTTCACGGACGGAGATCACCCGACGATTGAAGTCAACATACTCCCATTTCAACCCATCGATCTCGCCAGTACGCATCCCTGAGTAAAATCTAACCAGGTAGTAATTGCGGTAGTCAGGGCGGACCTTCTCAGCGATCAGGTTAACCTCGGCCAGGGAAAACGGCTCTATATGGGGGTACTAGGGACATCCCCGCCGCAAATAACACTTCGCCCTGAAACCCAGGCCT
>OJGD01000192.1_pt1 | contig 24771 bp, 39 predicted proteins | sample 1594571 | NCBI WGS metagenome assembly OJGD01 (sample SAMN05416771, study PRJEB24817) | seawater metagenome | isolation source: Sea water | place: Canada:Atlantic | collected 2013-11
AAGCTCACAACCATTTTGGTTGGCACGGCAGCAACTTTGCTGGAGCTATTTTTAACCCAATGGGCAATTATTACCCATTGGGTAAGTTGCCTATAAGGAGTTCATTATTATGGCAACTTTAATTAATAGCACGATTGGAATATCCCGTAAAAAACCGCGTGTTTGGGTTGAAGGGAGTCAGATTTCTAAAGGTGGCTTGGATATAGGAACTGTTTTGTACGGCGTATTTGACACTACTAAGAGTCGTTGTGTAGCTAGCTCGAAAGAGGTGGATGCTTATGATTTTAAAGTTAAAGTATCAAAGCGCACTAACAAAAACGGATCTACTAAGCCATTGCTAGAAGTTCGACATGATAAGTTTGCGGATATGTTTGGTGTTGGCTCTGATATACGAATTGTCATTAAAAACGGCAAGATGTTTATTAGAAAATACATCCAAAACGAAGGCATGAAATCCAGGCTCGAAGAGGCGAAGCGCCTTGTAGAATCTGGAGAGACTGTCAAGATCAGTGAGCTTTTTAAGGTTTTATCGCCTGAAGAGATCGATGCTAGAAAGCGAGAAAGATTAGAACGTTTAATTGAAAAAGTTAAGCGTGGCGAATCGTTCACCATAGGTAGTCTTTTTCATGGTGGAGGTACGCTAGACCGTGTATTTCACGACGGCTTTACACGGGCTGGTCTATCAAGTTATGTAAAAATTGTTACGGATTGTGAGCGTAGTTTTTTGAGCGCTTCAATCACGAATAACAAGATGCTTTGGGGTGAGGATTCACTGTTTATTGAATCCCCTGTTGAGATGATTAATTTTTCGGAAGCTGGCGGCTACGTTGATATATGCGTAGCTGGTTTGCCCTGCACGGGCGCGTCACCTTCAGGAAAAACATCTAATAAACTTTCAAAAGCTGAGCATCATAAAAAGAGTGGAATGGCTTTCGTATCATTTTGCGAAGCTATTTTATTTTTAAATCCAATCTCTGTGCAATTTGAAAATGTTGTTCAATATGCAAAGACCGAAAGTTATACGGTGATTTGCGAAGTACTTAAATACCTTGGCTATAACGTGGTTGATGGTACTTTGAATGGCAATGATTTTGGAGCATTAGAAGCTAGAAAACGTCTATGTATGGTTGCAACAACAGATGGTATTCCTGCTTTCGATTTCGAGTTACTGGAGCCTATGAAAAAAAGTGTTTCTGGTAATGTGGCAGATATATTAGTCGATATAGATGCTAATGATGATCGTTGGAGAGAACGGAAGTACTTAGTTGATAAAGAGGTTCGTGATAAAGCGGCGGGTAAAGGTTTTGCTCGTACGCTGTTAACTGGTGATGAAGTTAGTGTTCCAGTTATAAAGCGAACTAACCATAAGGCGCAGTCGGACGGAATATTTATTGTCCATCCGGTTAAACCAGAATTAAATCGTATGCCGATGAAATTAGAACATGCTGCAATTAAGCAAGTTCCTTTTGAGGTAGTGTCAGGTTTAAGCGAGACAGTGGCTTGCGAGATCCTGGGGCAAGGTGTAATTGGTTCTGTTTTTGATGCGGTTGGGTATGCTCATGCGACAACTTTAAAAAGTGTTGCGTAGCACCTATCGCAGTATAGCAAGGCCCCTTCGGGGGCCTTTTTTTGTCAGAGACTTAATCCTAACCCCGAAGATCTGTTACATCATTTCGGTAGATTGGATTCTTGAATAGCTTTAGTCAGTGGGTTGACATCGTTTTGGCGCTTGGGTTGATTTAATGTAGCGGATATTTTTTGCCATTCTAAATTGGCTATCATCGCCAGTTTCTTCTTTTCACTATTTTTCTTATTAGACAAATGATTATTACCTATAAATGTTTTTATCACCCACTCATGGGTATAGGTTTTGTCGTTGTTAGTCAGACAAAATAAACCTTTTGATGTGGGGACATTTATATCTTCATAGAGTCGATTTACATCATTATCTATAAGTAATCTCGACTGTGCCCAAACTTCCGCGATCATATAAACCATTTTACTAATGCAGTCGTTTAAGTTGTCAATATCGTTAATAGTAAACGCTCTTTCAAAGCATCGTTCAATACAATGGTTAGATACAGATAATATAGTATGGTCTTGGTGGGTAAATTTCTTTCCGTTAATGCTGTAATGCCTTAACCCCCAGCTTTTTTCATCGTCGGGTAGCAGCAAAAATAAGTAGGCTTTGTCAGCCTTTACACTATCTTGAAAGCTTGGCATGAATGCGTAGGAGCCAAAAATATTTTTGACATTAGTGATTGAATTTTTAATCCATTTTTTCCGTGATCTACATTCAGGAACATCAAGCCCAGTAAGTCCCAATTTATTTTCAAGTAAATCGTTCCCTTCCCTGCGAATACGTTTTTGCAAACCTTTCGATAATGACGGGGTTATAGTCTGTTCTTTGATTGATGTTTTCTGATCCATTGTAAGCAGTCTATAGGTTACATTACCTTCCAGTAGTCTAGAATATTAGGATAATCTAAGCACGATGCTGACAGTAAGGTCAAATCGTAGAGCTTCTATTCCCCGAAGTGTAGTAATCAAGCCATTCTTTGCACCTGTTAATCGTTTCGTGTAACTTAGGGGAAAATGTACCTTTATAATGAAACGTGATGCCTAGACGAAATCCCGCCTTTTGGCGAATGATGGATACCAAAACAAAGAAAGCGCCCGTACTGACACCAAAGCAGCTCAAGCGACTTCTGTTTGTAGCTGGCGATACTCGAAATCCTGAGCGGAACCAGTTAATTGTTTGGTTACTATTCGGCGCGGCACTACGAATAACAGAATGTGCAGTAATTGAAATTAAAGATGTCTTGTGGTCGAGCGGGGAGCTGAGAAACAAGGTCATTATTCCGGCTAAGTATTGTAAAAACCGGAAGGCTGGTCACGTATTTTTATACCATCGTAAATTGCTTGCAGCACTGGATAAGTACATAGATTTAAGAGTTGAAAGGAAGCAAGGACTCTCCGGTATTCAAACTTATCGTGGATTAAAAAAAGATTCACAGTTAATACTAAGCGAGAACAATAGGGGTTATTCGCTCAAGAAAAAGAAACGTACACGTATTGATGGAACCATAGCGGAAACATGGGCGTGTGATACCCTTCAAGAGATTGTTACTAAGTGGGGGCGTGAAGCTGGCATAAAGGGCTTTACTACGCACAGTGGCCGCAGAACACTAGCTACAAGAGCTAGCAACAAAGGTTCAGATGAAGCATTGTTGTCTGTACTTTTGAGACACACTACAGATGAAGTACCTTATGAATATGTTGATGTTGATTACTCAGAAATGACTAAATTTATCGAATCAATCTTTACATTTAACGATGATGAAAGTGATACAGAATAGTATGAATAAAAAGCCAAGCAAAACGAAAACAAGTTTTTATAGACGTATCTATATTGCCTATTTAATTGATAGTGGCATAAACACTGTACCAAAAATAATCACTGAAACTGGTATGCACAGAAGAACAGCACAGGACACAATTCTGGCTCTTAAAGAGCTTGGAATGCAACATGAATTTATTGGTGGTAACAAAGATGGTAGTTACCGGATAACGTCATGGGGAGCTATAAGAAAGGATTGGATAATAAACAACTTGCAGCACGTTTGTAACGTGCTAGACTATCCGGTATATAAACAGTAATTTCTAAGGGAATAATGAAGATATGAATAGTGAAATAATTTTAAAAATCATTGAGAGCTATCATAGTGATAGAGATAAAGTGGCTTCCACTCTTAATGCTGTTCGGGTAAGTCGCAAGTACGGGTTTTCGATAATCAATGAAAATACTGAAAAGTCGGAGCAAGAACAGCTGCTTTGGGCTGTTCGTTTTTTACTCTCAATTGCAGATATTCCGCAAAGTGAAGATTTACCAATGGACGATTCTGAGTTCTGTAAAGCCATGTTGATTTCACTGGAAGAGACCATTTTAGAGAGCGATGCGCTTCAATTAATCGTTATTGGTAATTCGACTGCCAACCGCCTGCCGAAAGATAAAAATTCTTAGGGGAATAAATGAAAATTGATTATGACTATTTGAAAGCGGTTTTAGACTTTGCTCAATCAAGTCCTACACCAAGCTTCAATATTAGCGATCAAATGCCTCATTTGTGGCATAAAGAAAATACTCGGTCACCCGATGATGAAAAGCTTGGTAAGCTCATTTTCCATTTAGAGTTGCTTGCTGATGACCGTTTAATTGAGAGCGTACACAACACAACGCATGGTATTGGATTCGGTCTCACAGGGGATGGGCAATATGTTCTATCAGTGATACCACTACGCTTAACTTCCGCTGGACATGACTTCATTGCTTCTCTAAATAGGGAGGGCGTGTTGGAACAAATGAAATCTGAGTTTAATAATGCTGGCCCTGGTGAAATTGTTAAGATTGCCTTTTCGTTAGGATCGAAAGTTCTTGAAAATAAATTGCAAAAACTTTTAGGGGAATAATCCCATTTCAACAAAACAAGCCATAGGTAATTAAAATGAAACATCTATTAGACATAACCCTAGCCGCGCAGAACGCAATTGATGAAAGTTTAGGGGAAAAGCCATTCGTAATTGTTGGTGGCACCAGAAGCGGAAAATCAATGACTACTAAATATTTAATAGAGAATTATCAGGGAACAGCTTTCAATAGTCTTGAAGAAAGTAATGAGTTAAGAACCGATCAACATATTGCTGAATATTTGAAATCTGGAAATACTATTGCAGAAGCCCACACAGAATTTCTTCGACTAAACAAGGACGACCTTAAAGCCAGTGTTGCCCTTAAGTGTATGAAACTAGAATCGGGTTGCTTTTCGGTTGATTTAGCATAATTAATCAACTAAAAAACATAAGGGATTAATTCATGTTAGAAGAAATGATCGTTATTGGGATAGTAATTGCCGTGGGTATGACTGGTTATTTCACCCTGTTAAAGCTTTCAGAGGCATTTATACGCCAGCTCAATGGCAAAGGTTATGTGGCGCAAATGACTTCTGTTAACGATGCCTCTTCAAGCCTTCCTCCTGCATACGCTATTGCACCTCAAACTCCAAGATTTCTTCAGCAAGTGTTAAATATATTATTCAGTTTAGGTCTGGATTCTTACAATGAACATCCAAATTGGACAAAGTTTGAAAAATATCGAGAAGGGCTATTAAAGGATCAAGGTTTGAAGCCTGGCATGGAAGAGTATCACGAACAGAGTATTGTCATTTTTAATGAATATTTTGGCTTTAATTCATAGGGGATTGATTGTGGAGGAAGAAAGGTTGGTAGTGGATTTGGACGATGTTGTAGCGCCAGTGTTTAAAAGCGGTAGAGGTGTGCTATTAATAAATTCTAATCAAACGGATCAGCAAATAGCTTTAGCTATTCGCACCGCATTGAAACACGCTAAAGGCTCAGCATTTCAAGTGTCAGGCACTTACATTGAGTCGGGGGATTAATTGATAGTAAAAACAAGTAGGAAAATATTATGGCGATAGAAAATAGTTACCAGTTGATTAGAAAACCAACAAAACAAAATAAATTAGAACATCGGCAGAGTTACGGCGTTGAATACGGTGAGAAAGGAAAGGCGAAGCTCCTTGAACTCGCAAACCTTTTATGTATGACGGATTTTTACCTTGAAGAAACTACCATTCTAGAAATTAAGCTCAACAACCCTATATCACCAGAAGGTCATTGGGCGGCAGATTTGCCAAATCCTATACCAATGGCGAAAGTAAACAATACTAATATGACATATTCACAAGGCTCAGTATCAATAAATATTGATGTTGGGTTACAAGATAAGATTGAGAAAGTTCGTAACCTAGCGCATTTAGCCAGCGAAAGAGAATATGATGCTAATCGTAATGAAAACCCCATTGATTACGCTAATTTTCCAGAATATACCGAGCTGCACAACTTGAATATGTCTATGCGCGAAGATCTAGCCAACGCAGCTTGCAATGCTGTTGGCGTGTGTATTTAAGTCAATATAACTTATATAGGTGGTAAAGATTTCTCAAAATTATTATCAATACCCTGATGGCTATGTAGTGATGGCTGGGTGGGATAAGCCAGCGAAGAGTGCTTATTTAATCCTGGCAGATATAGACGATGACGGCAGTGATTGGGTAAGTAGCTTTACACTCGATATAGAATTGCCATTTGATCGAGAGAATAACATCGAGCATGTTGATGAGATCGTGATGCACATGAAAGGCCGCTTGGAAGTTTTGGGCCGGACACTTCCTCAAAGTGTTTTCAATGCGACGGTAGATGATATTAAGGATAATGCAGTAAATATTATGCGAGTTCATTTTTTAAATAAGGTGGCTATTATTACTGAAGATAGCCCCTTTGAAGATGGTAGATTTAAACAATAAAAACGTCGGTGAGATTACTATGGCAAAAAATGTAACTACAGGTGTATCGTTTACACCCCAGCATGGTAAAAAGTATGAAGTTCATTTTGGGGAAATTACTTACCAAAACACTGAAGGCTTTGTAAGTGCTAATATATTGATTGATGGTGATGATTGGATTGATATAGATACTGGCTCTCTGCTTGATAGAGAGTTAAGAACTTTAGTTGTTCAGGCGTTTATAGAGTTATAGAGGAGAGTAAATATGTATAAAGATGGGAAAAAACAAGGCGAACCTGCTGCTGAGCATCCCCCTGAATATCCGTTAGCTAGCGCAAAGGCTATTCCGATAGTTTCTGCCCCTGCCTCTGAGATGAAGGCCGCTATTAAAGAATTTGATCGAAAATATAAAATCAAATGATGAAGCGCAACAATAGACGTAAAGAAGCTGTTGATAAGCTACTAGCTAACCTAGCTGGGCCGAAAGTAGTGTTGTTTATGCTGCCAATGCGGGTTGGTAAAGGCTCTTTCCATGAAGCCCTCAGAGATCGTCTAAGTGTAGATATACAAGCGTCAGCGGTCGTTAATCAAACTCTCTAACGCCCTTCTCTACCCTGCTTTTCTCGACGAGCTTCATTAGTCTTGATGCAGTCATTTCGTGATTCTTGATGGCGCTAATATTTAGCTCCGGTGATGTTTTGTCTGAAGAATATATTGTAATTGAGCCAAGTCCAAAAATCCTAAGATATATTGGAGCATAAGCAGTTATGTCTTTTACTCGATATAATTGAATTGGGTCAGTTGTCGTATTTAGAACGCCGTGCTTGTAATTGAGTGTGTCTTTGTCTGTGCGAAACTGTGTACATGCTATGACCATGTAATTCCAGAAAGAATAAAAGATAGCGATTAAAAAAAGCGCTAACATTATTTCATTAACGTGTTTATCGAAAGTGCCCATTGCTGCAAATTCAAATATCTTTGGAAGCGATAGTGCAGTCACAATAAGCAGAGATGCTTGAGCATATTTCCATATATTGAGAATTTGGGATTGCGTCAAAGTAAAGTCGTTGCTAGAGGGCATTTTTTTTCCTTTCAATTGAGCGTTGTTTCCTGATTACTACTGTGTGGTTATCCTTGCATTTTGTGTTGCAGTACCAGCGGCCAGCGATGGATAAATACCCTGCTTTCTTAAAGTATTCGTTTGCATAAGAAAGTGGTGGCTCTGAGTAGTCACAGTGATGGCAGTGGTCACATTCCATTTGTACAAGTTTATGAAGGGGCACTTTTAATCCTTAAGTTTTATCTTGATAGAAAAGCTGATAGCGTAATTAATCCCCTATGATTTCACCCCAAGTTGATTCATCAAATTCACGCAACAAGACAATGTCTAAATAATCCTCTTCGTCAAGATTTTGCCAAGAACCATCACCCCAACGAATTTCGTGTGTATCAAATGCTAATTCATATTCATAAATACAGTATGTTAGTTTTTCCAGCTTCCACTCAGTAGCTATTAATGAGCCTCTCTTTACTAATGCTAGACATGAAAAGCTATCTTTAGGGTTTGCTTGTACTGTTTCAATTGGCACTATTTATTCCCCTACACCCATTCTTTCAATGTAACTGCGATTTCGTTCAACAGACCTGAACCATTGAAATACATTATCAGGCCGAAGAAAATAGACATGCCATCGACCGTCAGGAAGAGCGGCTCCTCCCTCAATAAAATCCATCATGGTTACACCATAACCAAGAGCATCAAGCCTATTATAAAAACGTAATGCCCTAGCTCTGTTGGTAAAGCTAATGCGCTTAAAATCATACCCATACATCTTAATTTGTTCCGTTATCTCATTGAATACGCTGCAATCACAGCTAAGACTAATCCAACCGTTACGGTGATCGCACTTTCTACGCCAAAAGACAGAAGAATAGATGATGACACCCCAAAAACCAAAATCATTACAAAGGCTGTGGCGGATATTGAGAATATCGCAAACAACCCAACTGTCAGCCATAGTCTATTTCCCTCGATATGCCCGCGCCTCATACGCAGAAGCACATTTAAAGCATTAAGGAGTAGGCCGACTACAATAAGCGCTACAAATATGCCAATGCTCAATGAGGTGCTAATCGGACTTTTCCATATAATATCCGCTGCATTCGGTGCAATAAAAACTACCAATGCCGGAAAGAGCAAGTACATAAATAAAGACGCTATTAGAATGGCGCTACCAATGGCAATAGATTCCCTATTCTCATTACTTAGCTTACTTCTATTGTTTTGAGCCTGTTCTTTTAACATTAATTACTTCCCTGATTTCTTCTTAAAGCCTTCAAACATGCAAGTGCATATTATTAAAAATACTATGCCAACGCTGATCCCGTCATTCTTGGTTGCGCCATCGATGGCGGGAATAAGAATTGCGTTACCAATCGCCAGCAATATAATTAGAGGGTAAGCGCTTTTACGTTCTACAGTATGGGTTACTGATTGTATTGCTTGACTAAGGCTCATTATTTAAAGTTCCTTGAATTAATGTGCTTGCAATATGCCACGGTAGCGCTATAGTGTAAAGCATTAGTTTTAATGTAGAGATTTATAATGAACGCCGCACACGTAGATAATGACAAGGTTATAAAAAAAGTTTTACCGACCGCAGATTACAAAGCCAAGCGTATTCGGTATCCAAAGCTATTATCCGAAATACCGATTTTCGTGCCTACAGATGATAGAGAGCTGTACACGACGTTAGCGGATAAAGGCATAAGGCATTATGTGGAAGGCGGCTATGTTGAGCGCATTGGCCCTGGATTAAACATCTTCGATCAAGATACATTAATTGCGCTCCTACACATTGTACCGAAACACAAAATAGCTGGCCCGCCTCACTTGCTACCCATACCGTTGTTGCCAACAGATATGTTAGCTGACAGCGGTTTGATGAGCGGGTCATCTACGCCAAAAGAAATTGTTGTTCTGTCTGGAGAGACAACGGCAATGATGATCAACAGATTTTTATCTAGGGGCGACGGTGGAGATGCGCTAGCGGCAACGCGAGCTTCAGTCCATCGGCTGGCATTAACTAGGTTAGTTTTTGCTAATGATGGTTTTGGAGAGAACGACTTAATAGATGGGTTTGAAGGAATAACAGATTTTTTTCGTTACTCAGGAAAACGCGATTATCGCGGCAATATTATTATTCAATTTAGTCCTGAAATTGTATCGCTGCTAGACCATTATTCACATTTAGATTTAAGTGTAAGATGGTCGCTAGGTGATGTGGGAAAAGCAGTACACATGTTCCTTAGTAGTTATCAAGAAAGCTCTATTTCGCTTAACGACCTTAAAGACGCGATTGGCTATAAAGGGCCGATGGCTGACTTAAAAAGATCTCTGCTTGGTAGAAAAGGGAAAAGTAATCGAACCGGACAATTAGATATTATGGTTGACTGTATGTTCATCAATAAATTTTGGATTACTGGAAGCGGCCGTAACATCCCTTACGAGCTGCATATAGAAAAGCCGCTACCGGAGTAACCAAATATTAGTTATTTATTTCCTCGGTTTTCACCGCCCTCTTCTTGAATTTTCTGGTAGATCTCTTCTCTATGCACTTTAACCTCTTTAGGTGCATTTACTCCGATACGAACTTGGTTGCCTTTTACGCCTAGAACGGTTGCAGTGACGTTATCCCCGATCATTAATGTTTCTCCTATGCGTCTAGTTAGAATTAACATTTCAAATTCCTTTTATAAGTTGTCTTTAATTTTGTCTAACCCACTGAATATTTTTTTCCAATGCAATAGGCGACTCCGCGTGTGCATCTCTGCATCTATATGTAGCACCGCCTTGTTCGAGTACAGATCCTTGGGTGTAAAGCTGGCCCGCATAGGCGCAGTTTTTCGTAGTGTCAATCATGTCTGAAGTCAATGGCTTCACTACCGGATAATCGTGCGCGAAAGCGGTTTGAGAGGCAGCTATAAGAAAGAGTACTGATAATATTTTTTGCATAAAAAAATCCTATTTAGTTAATAATAATTGTCGTAATACTAGCCGTTGTTTCGTCCATCGAACACATAAAGCTGTGCTTTTTACATGCAATTTAAACGCTACATGTTAGGCTTTATTGCTGGTAGAAACACTAAATGATGGAATAACGATCAATTATAGGGACTTTTTTTATGCCTTTTAGTCTTTGCAATGCGGTCGTTGTTTCGTCCATCGAACCCGTATTTTCGTCCATCGTAACCGTATTTTCGTCCACCGAAGCAGTGGGTGTACATTCCACTATAACCGTCTTTTCGTCCATCTAAGCCGTTTTTTCGTCCATTTTAACCGTCTTTTCGTCCATCGAAGAGATAATAATGGGCGTTTATTGCGGTACGTAAATTGCACAAATAACCGTCTTTTCGTCCATCGAATAGCTATTTACCGTCTTTTCGTCCATCTAATCCGTCTTTTCGTCCATCGTAACCGTCTTTTCGTCCATCGAACGACAATTTGTGTGGGGTTGATGGAAGTTTTGGTTCTGTTACAAATGAACTTAAGGTTTTTAAAAGAAAAACCCCCTACTTTATGAGTCTTGCCGGACTAAGTAGAGGGTTTAACGCGAAAGCCACGTTGCGAGCAGCTTATCGATGAGTCTATTTTAACGCCATTGGTAACTTCTTAGCAATAGTAGCTTTTGCCCTAATAAAATAAGGGGCTGAAAATAAACGTTGCCACTACATATAGAAAAGTACCGCCTTTGGATTTTTGCCAATCGCTGGGCCTTGGTGACGAAAAATATTGTCGGTATCTTTGGTCGTTTCAGATCAAGGACAATAAACGCCCCTGGCGAGCATACGGTAAAAGAGAGTCCGGTAAAGCTGTAACAAAGCTGTCAGACTTTTTCTTAGACGCTGAAGCTTTCGTGCCGGAACGTGGTGAGGTTCGTTGTTCAGTAGATTGTTTTTATTCGCCAAACGAATTTTTTGATTGGCGAAAAACAGAGCAGCTATCGCTGCTTCATGCAAACTGGCTTGAGATAGATACAGCCGGACATAAAATACTAACGCTCGATGAGCAAGAGACTGTCATCGCTGAAGTATTTGAACAGTTATCCGACGCTCAAATACCGCTACCCAACTCCTACACTACATCTGGCTCCGGAGGGCTACACCTTTACTGGATATATAGCGGAGTAGAAGCATTTAAGTGGCGAGTTAATATCTGGCGTGAAATAACATCCAAGCTAATAGGCGCATTATCCGGTGGCGACCTTTGGGAAATAGATTGTGGTGCGAGCCGCGATCCTGCAAGAGTCCTTCGGTATCCTGGCACTATGCATTCAAAGTCGGGCCGAACGGTTAAGACGTTCATGTGCGAAACACCAATTTATGATTTCGATATGCTGGCTGCGAAATTAAGTGTCGATGCAAAAAAGCCATCACACTTGATCGTTGTTAAGCCACAGATCAAAGACAGCGCTTGTGAAGACGTACCTGAAAGTCCGGCTCCGGCCAACAACAACCCCAACCCAAATTTAGGAAGACATACGATTGGCCAATGGTGGTCAAAAATATTAATGCGGGTTTTAGACCACTCATATAAAAATGGCGTTGCTGAAGGCCGTAGAGATGCCACGTTATTCATAAGCTACGTAGCACTGAGACATATCAAGAAAGATGAAGCCGACGCATTAGCTGCAATCTTGAGCATTAATATTGATCTCGGCCGTGGCCGACCGCTCCTAGATGAAAAAGCACTCAAAGCGTACTTATCGACGGCCACAACAACCCACTACAAATACAGAAAAGACACGCTTGCCGACTACCTAGAGAAAAACATAGGTATGAGCGCTGCTTTTTTGTATGAAGACGGAGCGGTGAAGCTAGGGAAAGCTGAAGTAGCTCTTAGGCGGTCACAGGGAGCCATTAACGCTGCCAGCGTCAAAAAGGCTAGCACCTTAAGTTCAATACAAGAAGCCCTACAGGGCGAGCCTACGGCCACACAAGCGCGCGTTGCCGAGATCACAGGGAAAGGCATAGCCACAGTCAAAAGACATTGGAAGGCTGCTAAAGTAGGTCTTGGTATCATTAGGCCCGCTTCTATATATTCCCCCTCTTAGTAGTGATACCTAAAGACCGTTATTAACTTATAGAGCTGCTGCTAAACTTACGCATTGCAGCGAGGGTGCTTGCTGGTGTTGTATATCGGTCAGTAGAGGAAGCGCTGTGTGCAACACCGGAGCGTAGCGGAAGGTTTGTGCACGGTGGTTTCTATGCTGGCCTAACGACCGCATGATATTGTTGGGTAATGCGACTAACGTGATCGGTTGTTTCTGTGATTACTTTATTTTTAGTGCTGATAGGTTTTAGTGAGGCTGCTCATTAAGTCCGGTACCGGATGTTTAACAAGCAGCTTTAGTTCTAAGGATGCTTTATTTAGGTATTTTTTTTCCATGCCAAAAGCGATCGCTTTTATCCGCTACTTTTAGCTGCAGCGCATCTAGTGCGTATTTAAGTGTTTCTTCGCTTGTCCAAGCGTTATCGATGCACATGTTTTGGAATACATTGTTAGTATCTATTTTGCATCGAATACCTAGCATTGTAGTTCCTTCGCCTGTAGTACTTTTCTGCCTCCTGGAGACTTTATCTACGGCAGGCTTTTTCTTGGGTGGTTTTTTTGCGGCTGAAGTCGCTTGTCTTGAAGTGAAGCCGCCCTTCTCTGCTGTTTCTTTTACCGCGCTAATATCTACATCTTTTATTTCTGCAGTAGCGTCTGCTGATAATAGTTCATCCAAACCAAGATCATCTTCACTATCGTCTACAAAACTATTTGATCTCACTGGCGCTGATTGATTCTTATCACTTGGCATGATTACTTCTCCTTCTTAGTTCGTTCGGTTTTTAATATAGTGATTACTTCTTTAGCAAATTCCAGCGTATTTTTTTGAGCTGCTTTTATGTTGGGTACTTGTTTTTCATCCATTTGATCAAATGTTTGTGAAAACGAAAATATTGCTCTAAATGCTTCCAAGTCCCTTATGTGTGTTTTCATATAAGGTATGTTGGCTGAATCTAATTGATCTTCAAGATGTTTATAAGTACGTGTTTTATAGTTCGGTATACGAGTAAATAGAACTCTATACGGAATGTGCTTACCCATCTTCTTACTTTCGGCTTTTATCAAGCGTACTGCTTTTGCTGCTTGATCTGCATCGAGGGTTGATGGTTGCGTTGGTATTAAAACCAGATCTGAATATGCCACTGCATAGGCTGTGCGTAAATTTGCGCTGCCTTCCAAATCAATGATTACAAATTTGAATTTTTTCCTAGCGTCTTCAATTTGATCAACTAAATCATGCTCGTCAATATTTTTAGTGATAGTAATATTTTCTACATTGCCCCCCATTTCTTTCCACCGATCAATAGGGAAATTTGGGTCGGCATCAATAATACAAACTGTTGCTTTTTTCGATATAGCGCCAGCTAGCGAAATCGTAGCTGTTGATTTTCCGGCCCCACCTTTTGGGCTAGTCATTGATATTACATACATGTTGTCTACCTCAACTAATTTATGTCGATGAGCGCCACTTACTAAAATTACAATTATGGGTAGCGGAACTCTCCTTTCCTGCTAACACTGTGAACATGTGTTTTCTAAATGCTAAATACTGATAACTAAAGTTTTCATTGTTATCTATGGATAGCAGGAGTTATCAGATGCTATCAATGTTTTTATAAGATAACAATGAAAACATTGATTTCATTTAGTTATTAGATGTTTTCATTAGGTAATCTTAGTTGTCATTAAGTTAGCAATGTAATCTAAATGATATATATTTGATAACTTATATTGCAAATAGATAACATAGTATTTTCTTTTTAATAGCTTAATGAAAACATCTGATAACATCTGATAACATTCTGTTTAATATGTATATTTTATTTTTATAATTTTGTATAAAAATGTTATCTAAATGTTATCTAAATGTTATCTAAACGATAACTATCAAATTAATGGTAATGTTAATAGTCTTCAAAAATATTTTGGTTCATCGTGTCAGTTATTACGGCTTCAAAGTCATTTAGATCGAAGTACTGTATGCAAATTTTCCCCTTATTTTGCTTTGTTTTATCTTGGATTATCTCTACCGGATGTCCGATATTTGTTGAAAGTGTCTCCGATAAATCTGCATAATATTTGTCGTTCGACCGCTCGCCTTCTATCTCACGCTTTTCGAGCGCTCTTGATCTGATTTTTCTCGCAAGTACGTCTTCGGCAGTATTCTTTTGCTCGATCTCAGAAAGGCCGCAAATGGCCTTCGCATGGCTGAATGTTAGACGGCTAGGGTTGCGCCTAAATAATTGCTGAACGTGGCTGCTAAGGCCCTTGTGGACTCTTTGGTGGTGCCTAACAGTACTTGCGGAGTAGCCGAGGTTGTCGATAATGTATTGTTCTCCGCGTTTTTCTTTTAGGTACACCATCGCGCTAGATCTATCGATACAGCTAGATTGTCTGTTAAGTAGTATTGATTCAGCATCTTCTACGCTGTTGATTTCAATAGGGTATAGCTCGATCATCGTTTGTCTCCGATATTTAACTGATAGTGTGCCGCACGGCACATTATGCCGCTTGCCGTCCGGAAAAGTCTAGTAGTTTGTGCCGCACGGCACAATTTACTGTTACCCGTAAGTCATTATTGGGTTAGGTGTTAGAAGAAGCCTATTTTGGTGTATTCTTAATTGCGTAATAAGATAGAAATTATTTGGCAAACAAGAAGGATGCGTGGGGAACGGATGGAATTAAATGAAGTAGCACTAAAACAGCTTAAAACAACGTTAGTTAAGCACGTTGCAGGCATAGAAGATTATATTCTTGAGCAAGAGAATTCACCTCAAGTAGAGATCGATACATTGCCATTGTGTACGTCAAAATCTACCTTTGACATTGATAGCTTAGCGGATAGTTTGCTAACGCTGCATTGCTTTAGGTATTCCGCTGCTGTTGGTGGATTATCGTGGTCGTTTAAAAATGAAAGTTTTTCGACTTTTAGCGAAAAATACAGTGGTTTGGTAGCTGTTGGAGAGCAAGATTCTCCCGTTGTTAGTAAGCTAGAAATGAAGGAATGGCTTTTTGCTCAATTATTTTAAAAGGAAAATAGAGGTTGATAACTCTCTTAACATAGCTTCAAGTGTAGGCATTAATGACGCTATATTGACTGCAGATAAGTTATTGCAGCGTAATCAAAAAACAGTAGATTTGATTAGAGAGCAGGTAGCCACAACGCCGTCGATGTGGAGCGATTTTTATATGGATAGTATCAATCGCTTTGCGGAGTTCGTGCAGTCGCTACCCGCGTCACAGGCCCATCATCATTCTAACAAAGGCGGCTTGCTAGAGCATACGCTACAGACAATAGCTTTTGCTCTGAAGATCCGCAGGGGCGTAACCTTGCCTCCAGGAGTATCGCCAGAGATCGCCGTGGTTCAGAAAGATTATTGGACATGGGCGGTCTTTTTGGGGGCGCTATGTCACGATTTAGGTAAGGTTGCTACAGATGTCGCTGTGCAGGTATTAGATGAGTCGGGCAACGCAGTAGGTAGGTGGAGTCCGTATTACGGCCCTATGACAATAATTTCTAAAGGAACATCTTATAAATATGTCTATGTTGATGGTCGCAAATATATAGATCATCAAGTCGTTACACCAACACTATTGCATAATGTTATTTCTGTACAAGCGATGGATTGGTTGTCTAGAAATGTCGATGCACAGCAAGCATTTCTTTCTACGCTAGCAGGCGATAGAAATAACGCCGTAGGAAATTTACTGAAGCAAGCAGATTCTCTTTCTGCACAAAAAAGCATGGGCGGCAAGAGTGTCGGTAGGGCTGATCAGAGCGCTATTAGTATGGGTGACAAGCTATCTAAAGCAGTCCAGTACCTTCTAATGGAAAGTGATAAGTTGACTTACAATAAACCAGGCGCAGCGGTTTATGTTGGCGGGGACGATATATGGGTAGTATCTAAGCGATTTTGCGATGTCTTGCGTGATCAAATGATTACAGACGGACATAGCATACCCCACGATAATAACCGACTGATGGACGTTCTAGCAGAGTATCAAGTGATTGAGCCTAGACCTGATGGTAAGGCTGTTTGGAGTTTAGAAATATCAATTGGTGAGTGGGTTAAAACGTTGACGTTTCTAAAGTTATCATCATTAAGTATTTTCCCTGATATGGATAAGAACCCGATACCTTCTTTAGATGGACGAATCATTGTGCAAGGCGACAAAGACGCTGGTGGGATGATAGACAATACGGCATCTAAAGAGCTGTCTAATGGCGGTGAGGGCGTAGCTGATAAAGAAGCTAACACTCTAGCTGTTGTTGATGATGAACCTCTTAGGGTTCAGAAAGCGGTTGTAATAGAGCCTTCAGGCGATGTCGATACTTCCAGCAATATTACACAAGCTAAAAGTGTTCCGGCCGATAAGAATCAGGGCGATAAAGAAGCCCATAAGCATGAAGATAGAGGTCGTATATTTTATGCATGGCTTAGAGCGGGCATTGCAGATAAAAGTATTAAATATAATGGTACTGGTGCCCCTGTACATGTTGTTGATTGGGGGCTAAAAGATCAGGCGGTTTTATTATGTTCTCCGAGAATATTTAAAGATTGTTTTGATGAATGCCAAGCTCAGCTAAACACAGATAAATGGGAGCATGTGCAAAAAGGATTTTCAGGTCTTGGGATGTGCGAGCCAGCATTGCACGGTATGGTTCATTCTTTCACCATAGCGCCCAAAAAAGACAGCAAAAAGAAAGGATCGATACTTAAAGGCTTTATTATATTAGATGTTGGGATGGTTTTTAGTGGGCCAGTGCATTCAAACCCAGTATTGATACCGCCGAAGCCCGATAAAGCTTGATAGTTGGTTTTTTACATGTATGATCACAATATAAATCATACAGTGATCAGAAGAGAAGCAAAAAAGTAATATGACATCAATAAATGTAGATTTAGAGTTCAGTGCTTCAGTATTCGATATAGCCATATCAACACTTCTTAAGCCGTGGGCAGGAAACCCTCGAAAAGTTATTAACCCGCGCCGTGAAGAAATTAAGAATTCTATTCTAGCAAATGGGTATCAGGGAGTGCTGACGGTAACAAGAGATCCTGAGACTGATTTTTACGTGCCTAGATGGGGTGGGAACACAAGAGCGGAATTACTCTTAGAGCTTGTCGCCTCATCGAGTATTGCCGATAAATTGAAAGTAAGTTTTGAGCCTTGGCCTGGAGAGGCTCAGCTTTATTCTGATGCCGTTATTGAAAACAGCGCCAACGGCGCAATGAACTCAGTTGATACCGCTATAGCATTGGTGCAAATATTAAAATGGGAGTTTATCGATAAAGAATACTCCTTTAATTCTGGTTCAGCCCACTTAAAAGAGAAGGGCCATAATGTTTCTCCGGCGAAATTAAAAGCCTATCATTTCCTTGTGAATAACACTTTGGTTTATATGGAAAATCAAAGTATCAAGCATCTAAATAAAAACATGGGGCCAAGCGTTCAAATAATTAATGACATCGATCGACTGGTTAAAGCTTTTGTTGCTGAAGGAATAGGTGAGGGTCTTACTCAGCCTGAAATGGATTCAGTGATTGGCTCAGCATTTTCTTATGTTGATAATGAGGATTTTTCCATCGACAGGCTAATGATTTCATTAGAAAAAAACTTGTCACAAAATATCACTAAATCGCCTTTAGAGATCAAAGAATCTATCGATAGATCTCTACGAAAAGAGCATGTAGCGCCTAATTCCAAGAAGAAGAACAAAAGAGAAAAGCTAGAAAGCAAGAAATCAACGGCCAGCAACACCGTTCAATTAGCAACAGATGTTGCAACTGCCGTTGGCATTCAAGGCGTTATCCTGCCATTTGAGAAAGGCGTCCGGTATTTTGTAGAGCTTCCTATCGAGCCATTAAACGGTCAGCAGCGCGTTATATGGTGGCATCTAGTAAGTCTATCCGGTCAGTTAGGTGCCCAAGATAGAATAGCGCACCTGCCTAATAGCAGTATGTTAAAGCAGTATTTTACTAGAAAAGAGAATGAAGAAATAAAAAGACTTGTAGGGCCAACCCCTCCATTGACTAGCTTCTTTGAACGAATGGTTAATGTGAAATTGGAGTTCCCCAAGCTAGGGCAATTACTATCGAATCTCGATAGGGAGCTGGAAGGTCTTTTTCAATCAGAAGAATTTGTTTTTTTAGGAGGTAGTGATAATGAGTAGTAGTCAGCATATCAATCAGGCCGCAATATCTGTTTTGTTATCATTGTCAGTCAGCGAGCCTAGTGAAAGCGTTTCAATACAAGGTGATATGGGAATCTTGCCCACTGTATTGAACAAGGCGTTTAAGCCGGAATTACTATCAGTATTGGGTGATCGTGCAGATCACTTTTTGAAAATAGAGCTAGATATAAATGCCTTAAATAAAGAGGTTGATCGTAGTATAGCGATCCTTAAGAGTATCAAGGATTCTCGAAGAATTGATGCTATAAGAAAAATGCTTATGGATTCCGACGCACCATTTCCTATGATGCATTCTATATACAAGATGAAGCAGGGCGATTATAGAAGTTGGCGAAAAGAGCTATCAAAGGAAATTGTTAGTGGTTCGATTAAAGGTGGCAAGCTAAAGAATCTAACTCAAGCCGAAGAAGAACTATTGGCATCCAAGATAATGGAGCTGTCTAACATCAAAAAGGCCGATGAAGAGTTGTGGCTGGCCGGTGAATTGTTTTGGGAACTTCATGTTCAGACCGAGATTTCCGTTAGGCAAATATGGGCCTACGTTATTGCTACGGGTGTTGTTTAGATATGAAAACATCCAGCACAATGTTCTCGCTAGTAAGCTCTATCTTACGTTTGTTGTGTTGGGATCTTCGTTGTGCATTTCTATCGTCTTTAATAAGCCCGTGCTTCTCCAAGACAAGCAGGTTTCTATCAACTGTATCGACAGATACATCAAGTGTTTTTGCGAGCTGGGATTTGTCAGATGGTGATAATTTCAGCGCCAGTAAAATGTCTAGCCCATTTTTTCCGAGGCAGGCAGCGAGTTCTTTTGTTAAGAGTGTGGTTTCTTTCATGGGTTTGATTATAGCTATTGAATGGGAAGTAAGCCACTAAATGCAAATATTGCAGCAAGTGAAATTATAGTTATACTACCCTCATGGTTTGCGGCAAGTAAAATAAAGGTTTAAATAATGCAAAAAGAAAAAGCGAAGAAAAGAGAAAACACATCAATTAAATCTGAAACGATTATTACCTTCAGATCACATCAAGTTATTAATATGGTGCGCGGCAGAAAGAAGAAGCCAGGAGTTGAGCAAATCACAGGTTTATTGGTATTCGGTGGTTTGGTGAGGCAAGTGTTCCAACAGTCTAAAGGCGATAATCCATACGCCGATTTATACTTACTAACGTGTGAAGAGAAGATGGACAAACTGAGACTCTTCTTGAGATCTGAAACAATATCGGTTGAGGCGTCGCTGATGAGCAACAAGTATGTAACGGTTAATGAAGCAACAGTAGAAGAACCCTATGCGTTGACTGCAGCATTCGCTACGCCCTATGCATACCAAGTAGCTTACTTAATGGTACAAGCTGACGATTTAATATGCCGTTTGGTACAAGCCTCTCATATCGCAATGATTCCGAAGAAAGAAGCTGATGCAAAAATACGAAGTATCTGTAAAAGGTTGCGGAGTGTATTCGCATCATTTAATTCGTGGAAATCCGTTGTAGTGACAAGATCGGATATTGAATTGAATAACCAGCGAGCTAAAAAAGCGAGCGAGGTTTTTGGTGGCTTGGTTATCCCAGCAGAGATTCTTAGTGGAGATCTTCGCGGGGAGTATGCACCAGATCTAACCGCTAATGATGAAGATAGTCTAGTAACGGAAGATGTTGAAGAAGAGGCAGTTGTCATATAGTTGGACTTTTCTTCTTTGGTATTGCAGCAATTCAGGGTTTGATCACAACATAAAACCGCTCAAAATAGACATATTCAGTGACCACTATATAGATTATTATTGTGACCACGGCAATATTTTACAAAGGCTCTTAAAGGGTAAGGGCAGGGATCATTGTTATTAAGAGTACACCGTTAGATTTGCTGCCCCTTGATATTAGGAAGCTTTCGTTGGAGCGCCGGCGATGCGATAACAAGCTCCGAGAGCTGGTAGCACGAATGGAAGCAATCGTTGAGGACTTTAAATTAGATCATCGACCACCTTTTTCTGTGTATCCATCGTTGCGAAAAAATCGTGGTGCCAGGGCGAGCAATCAAGTTACTTGGAGAATGTCACAGCCGAAGCCGTCGTATGTTCGTTTGTATGGCAAAGATGGCGAGTTAAAAGCAGAGTTGATTGAAGTACTTACAAATGAGCAAATTAGTGAGTTTGCGAAAATCGATATTGAGATGATCCGGATCAATCAAACATTCGCGTTAGTGGAGCGGTGCAGGGATCAGTACAAGGAATCAATTAGACGATTAGAGCAACATAATTTATTTATTGGCAAAAATGCAAAGGATGATTGATCGTTTTTCGTCCGATGGACAGAAGGACGGTATTAGGTGAATTTGCGCAAGCAGTGCAAATAATGACGTTTAAGCGTCATTAATTTTGGAAGTAATAACAACTATGTTGAGGAAATAATTATGGCAGCTTCGGTAAATTTAACAGGGAATATTCTGGCAGATCCAGAATTACGACGGACGGACGGTAAGCCGGACATGTTCACATGTCGGATAATGGTAGATCGTTTCAAAATGGTTGACGGCTCACCTGTAGCACAAGAAGGGTATTCACAGTCAATCGCCTATATGGGCGACAAAGCTAAGACCTTTCATCGGTTGTTGAAGAAAGGGTATCGTATTTGTGTAGAAGGCAGTCAAGAAATTGGTGATCTGTACACTGACAAAGACAAGGTGCAAACACGCCAATTTAAAGTCTATGCCAATCAAATAACATTAGCCCTAAGTGAGTCGATTCATTCTATCGTGAGACATAAAGATTTGGTCGAAGCGCCTAGCGATGACAAGCCCGCAGCAGCAGAAGCAAAGTAGGTGACATAATGGGTGTTATAGCGTTCAAACAAATACACGCGCCAGTAGGTGTGTTAGCAAACCATCCAGACCACGGAGTTGTAGAAGTTCTCGACCGCGATGGCGATAACCGAGAAATCGAAATACCTCTCTACAACGGAAATGAAGAATACTTGGGCACGGCACCAGTTTGGGTGAAGGCCAGTATCTTAACCGTGACAAAAGATCATATTGCTAAGACAGGTCTTAGCAATGGCGAGTTTGGCTAATCGAATATACCAAGCGAAGTTAAATTAGTATTCTGACTACGCTTGACAACTGCCGCGCCATCATTTCTAATTAGATCTAGTGCTAGTCATTGTGACTGCACCTTTACACACTTCCAAGGACGACTATTTCTAGTCGAGTGTTGAAAGTCCTATTTTCAAACCAACCCTACGGGCAATATTCTTCCCGTATGGGATAGTCTATTTCCTAATGGGTATATTATAAAACTCTTTAGGAGAGCTAAAATGACTACATCAAACAACGCTGCAAAAACTAACGTCCAACCTTACGCGGATCTTATCACCACTGGTATCGGTTATATCGGTAGAATCAGAGTGGTAACTCCAAACCAAGGCGATGCTTATATTGCTACGACAATTTCTGCATTACGCGGTCAACTAGGTACTAAGAAATATACCAAAATTGACTGTATCGTAAAGGGAGCTGATGCTATTGCATTATTTTCTGATGCTGAATTAGTTGCGCGTATGGACGAGAAAGATGCAAAAGTATTTACTCGTTTTTCAATCGGTGATATTGAAGCCAATAGCTTTATTTCTTCTAACGAAGACACAAAGGGCCAAACAGTTAATATCTGTAAAGGCCGTCTATTGAAACTACATTTTATCGAAATCAACGGCGAGCGTGTTGAACATGATCTGCTTAAGGCGAAAGTCGGAGCGGTGAATGATCAAGACCTACCAGAAGCTTCGCTTGATGCGAAGACTCCGGCTCCTTTGGAGATCGTTGAACTTGAAATGGCAAGCCCTACATTTGCTAATGACATGGGCGTTTTGATGGCTAAAGGTTTTACCTTTAATCAGAAAGATACCGTCATGGTGGCTACACCACCTACAGCATAGTAATAAGCTTGGCACCTACCCTTCGGGGTAGGTGTGTTATTTAAGGAATTTTTATCGAGATTTTTTAAATAACACTTGCTGATTTATCAGCACCTTTTGACAACTCCTAGAGTTGCCTTTTTACTGCCAATGAATCGAGGGTTAGTGTCCCTGCAGTAGTGCTTTTGCATTGATTCAATTTTTTAATTATTAACGCTAATTTTTTAGACGTTAAATTTTTTAACCTTATGGGATAACGATAATCCTATAAGGGTTTTCGTATCTCACTTTTCGGAGTATTTACGATGACTATTTTTGGTTCAGTTTGGAATGTTGTAAGTAATATTAACTCTATGTGTTTGATCGTCTTGTTAAGTCAAGCGATTGCTTTAGCCATAGTGTTTGCATAGTACCCCTTCCGTGGGGTCATCCTTATTCATCTATATCGGGTGAATAAGGATGGCCCCACAATTACTTTAACGAAGGAATTTATTATGATTATTTATAGCGTTCTAAACTGTGCAACACCAAAAATGATATGCTTTTATGCTTTAACCACGGCTATGCTTTGCATAGTTTCAGGTTCATAGTATGTGGTATAACGGGAAGGCAAGACTGTATGTGTGCCTTCTCGATCTTTTCCTAATTATCAAAAACAGATTGTCTTTTTATTGGTTGTGTAATTTCACTGTCAATAAAAAGGCTTTGCCTGCTTTTGACCAACCAGATACGTTTAACTGGTTAAATAAATCAACGACCCTTTGTGCGATCTACATCGTGCTTCAGCTCCGAGAGCATTTTTTTTTGATACAGAAATAAGGACTTCTGTTAGTTGACCTTGGCGAAATCATCTTTGGCGAGAATGAAATAGTCTAGTGATAATTTCCTGATTCAATTATGCACCCGCTATTTTAAGCGCTGTAGACAAAATATTGTTTGACCACGCCTTAAGAGTCATCTTAAGGCGCAAAAAAACAAAACAACCCATCACTATTTAACGGGTAACAGTACGAATTTGCCCTATCTACGGTTAAACTGCTAACCAGTACACAAAACCTTACAAAATGCCCGAAAGAGAATGCAAAAATTTTTATGTCCATATTTAAGCTAAGCATTATCACCATCCTCGTAGCGGCACTCATAAAGCCCGCCTGGGCTGAAGACGAGTACCTTGAATGGATAGAGCATAACAACTACACGCTTTACCCTACTACCGCTACCGTGTCACAGAAAGACCCTTTATCGTCTATTGTATCGATAGACTTTAGTTCTGATGTGGTAACAGTTAATGACGCGATTGAAGTGTTATTAATGTCAACCGGATATCGAATGCCTCACGACTTTGCCCGTGACAAATATATGGGACGTTTATTGGCTCAACCATTATCAAGATCGTTTCGCAGTATTGGCCCTGTACCAGTTTATGTAGCGTTGGACGCTTTAGCGGGCGATGAGTTTGCTTTAGTCACCGATGATCTTCACTCTCTTGTAGCCTTTGACTTGTTGCCACGCTATAGAGAGCGTTATATCCTTAATACTCCGTACTCGGATGTTCCAATGGTATCGAACGGGACCGCTAATAAAAATAGAGTTTGGAGAATAAGGCAGGGTGAGAAATTTTCATCTGCAATTGAGCGATGGGCTAATCTCGTTGGTTGGACAATGCATTGGGATCTTAATGATACCGATGATTTGCTTCTTCAAGCGGATTATCAAATAAACGGTTCATTTTACACAGCAATCAAAACTGCATTAAGTGATTTTGCCTTGCACGGGATAACGGCAACACCACGATTTGCGGAAGATTCGCAAGCACTGTTTATTAAGACGGAAAAGTAATTATGAGTGAAGAAGCAGCAGCGGTCGTAAGCCCGCAACCGAATATTGTGGCTGAAAAAAAGACAATGCCTGTATGGGCAATGGCAGGGTTTACCCTTGTAGTAATTATAGCGGTGGTTAGTTTTCTATTTGCTATGGGGTTTTATCCGTTTAACTCCGGCGCTGATGTTAGCGACCCAACGGAGACAGATTTAGCTGCAGCTTTAGCGCCCGCTGCAGCCGCATCATCGCCAGCCCCTGAAGTCACACCATTACCAGTAAGTAGTGATTATATCGTAGGCGGTCAACTTGGGCCGGATAGCGAGCTGTCTCTTATACACATCTCCGAGCCCACGAGACAAGAGGCAATCTCGTAT